>JACZCZ010020977.1_pt1 | contig 39227 bp, 42 predicted proteins | sample 8641811 | NCBI WGS metagenome assembly JACZCZ01 (sample SAMN15324610, study PRJNA640507) | soil metagenome | isolation source: intercropping peanut in the first line | place: China: Luxin town, Laibin City, Guangxi Province | collected 2019-07-25 | depth 10cm m | reverse complement strand
GACTCCAGGTTTCGGAACGTGAACGCTATCCGCATGCTTCTCTCCTGGCGTGTTGTGACTAAGACAAGAACTCTTGGCGGCTTAGAAGTATTTCTTCCTCTTCGATGAGCTAAGGATCCCGAGCATCTCGCGATATTTCGCGACGGTGCGTCGTGCAATCACAATGTCGTCCTGTGCCAGCATCTCGACCAGTTTTTGGTCACTCAGCGGGCGGCTGTTGTCCTCGGCGTCGATCAACTTCTTGATCGCCTGCTTCACGCTCTCGGAGGCGATATCTTCTTGGGTGTCGCGTCGGATTGCGCTGTTGAAGAAGTACTTGAGCTCGAACACACCACGCGGGGTGTTCACGTACTTGTTGCTGGTCACGCGCGAGATGGTGCTCTCGTGCATGCCGACCTCGTCCGCGACGTCACGCAGGATCATCGGACGCAGGTGTTCAATGCCCAGCTCGAAGAAGTCGCGCTGCTTGGCGACAATGCACTCGGTCACCTTTTCGATCGTCTTACGCCGCTGGTCGATGCTGCGAATCAGCCACTGAGCGCTGCGCAGCTTGTTCTGGATGTATTCCTTCGCCTTCGCGTCGCCGTGCATCGCCGACCGATAGAAGCCACTGATCTTCAGCCGCGGCATCCCGTCATCGTTGGCCACCACCACGTAGTCGTCGCCAACCTTCTGAACATTGACGTCGGGCGTGATGTACTGCGGTTCCTCGGTCGTGAAGTTTCGCGCGGGGCGTGGCTCCAGCTCTCCGATCACTTGCGCGATGTCGTAGACCTCTTCCAGCGTGATGCTGAGCGCTTTGGCGATTGCCGGATAGTTGCGGCGCTCGAGGTCGCTGATGTGGTGCGTCAGCACATCGATCACGAGCTGATCCATCTCGAAGTGCTTGGCTTGCACGATCAGGCACTCGCTCAAGTCACGACACGCGACACCAATCGGATCGAAGAGTTGGATCATCTTGAGGACTTCTTCCGCGTCCTCTGGATCGACTTCGGATTCCGCCGCGAGCTTCGGCACCACATCCGCTGGCGCCACACCTTCGATCGTCAAGTAACCGCGCTCATCCAGGTTGCCGATCACCAGCGCGGCAAAACGGCGCTCTTCGTCGGTGAAGTCCGACATATGGAGCTGCCACTCCAGATGATCGGACAAGTCTTCGACCCGTGCGTGCGTGGCTTCGAAGCTCGGCAGCTCCTCGCCGGTGCCTCGGTAGCTGCCACCAGGGATCGGCGCCTGCATCGAGTGGTTCTCGAGGTAGCGCTCCCAGTCGATCTCGGAGGCTTTCTTGTCCGTCTCGCGCGTCGCATCGACGACGGCACGATCATCGGCAGCGATTGCACGATCGATTGTGTCGTTGCGTGACTCGTCACCACTTGCGACGCGGGAATCGGTCGAGGTGGTGGTGATGCCGACCTCGCCGTGATCCTCAAGGATCGGGTTCTCCAGCAGCTCCTCGCGCACGGTGTCGATCAGCTCCATGCGCGACATCTGCAGCAACTTGATCGCTTGCTGCAGCTGGGGCGTCATCACCAGCTGCTGCGACATCCTCAGTTGCTGCTTGAGCTCCACCGTTCCAACGCTCCCCGACCAACCGTCCACACGTCGCGGCCCGCCGTATGCGGGACTCGTGCCAGTATAGGCACGTTTGGTAACCAGGGAAGCGAAAGAACCTGGCAATGGGTGTGCACGTTGCGGACGCGCACCTTCTGTGTGAGCGAATACGGCACATTGGCGCGCGTGGACGCGGTCAAACGCTTCAGGCTAGACTCTTCTTGCGTGCAGGTTGTGACTGTGTGTCCCAACACGAAACGCAGCTCGACATCGTTGCATGGCAACCACGTCCATCCCGCCCGCAGCGCCACCGCACATCCTCATCGCTGACGACGATCGTGTGACGCGCGAGTACGTCGGAGGGTTGCTTCGCGGACACGGCATGAAGGTCGAGACCGTCGAGAACGGGCAGCAAGCTGTGTCGCGCGCTCGGGATGGCTCGATCGACCTCGTGTTGCTCGACATCATGATGCCGGGGCTGGATGGCTTGGACAGCTGCCGTTTGATCAAGTCGATCACGCAGGATGGCTTCTTGCCCGTGATCCTGTTGACCGGAAAGACCGACACCGACAGCCGCGTCGCGGGCTTGCGCATCGGCGCTGATGACTACGTCTGCAAGCCGTTCGATGAGCGCGAGCTTCTGGCGCGCGTCACCAACATGTTGCGCATCAAGCGCATGCACGACCACGTCAACGAAGCCAAGGCACGCCTCGCCACCCTGGCGGTCCAGGACGAGCTGACGGGCTTGTACAACTACCGCTACCTCCACACGCGCGTGCACGAGGAGTTCAAGCGCGCCGAGCGCTATCGCGAGCCGCTCGCGTGCATCATGGCGGACATCGACTACTTCAAGCAGGTCAACGATCGCTTTGGTCACGATGCGGGCGACGCTGTCTTGCGCGAGATTTCGGCGCGCATGCGCACGGCGGTACGCGAGATCGACGTCGTCACGCGCTACGGCGGCGAGGAGTTCTTGCTTGTGCTTCCGAGCACGAACTTCTCTGGTGCGCTGGCGGTGGCGGATCGCGTCTGGCGCTCGATCGGCTCACAACCGTTCGCGTTCGGCGAAGGCACGCACAAGATCACCGTCTCGCTCGGCGTCGCCGTCTTCCCCAGCCGCGACATCAAAGCCAAGGATCACCTCGTCAAAGCTGCTGATCGCGCGCTCTATCAAGCGAAACAAGAAGGGCGCGATCGGATCTGCGTCTACCAACACCAGGGCTACATCTACCGGCCCGATTCGAATCACCCGCCGCGCTAGCCGACGGGAAGCGCTGTCTCATCCTCGGGCACAGCGTGCGGTGTGATGCCCAGCCGCGCCGCGCCGTACAGCATGAAGAGCGCCGCTACGATCACGACGTAGCTGCCCCACTCGATCGTGATAGCGACGGGCTCGCCGGTGCGACGGGACATGTGCTCTGCCGCGGTGAATACGCCTCGCAAAGTGATCGCGAGCGCGACTGAAGGCATCAACGCGACGACCGCGACCGCGACACGTGTGCGCCGCATGCCGGCGGGCGTCCGGCGGCGAAACAGGATCATCGCCTGCGCGATGGCTGAAAGCGGCACCATCCACAGCTTCCCCGCGCGCAGCGAGGCAAAGCGAAACATGTTCGCGTGCAGCTCGGTCTCGCCACCCATCGTGAGCATCGGCAACAGGAACGCCACCACCGTAAGGCCTGCTCCGAGCAAGACCCAACCACGCCCGAACCGCAGGTCGAAGGGTGCCACGCGCGCGGTATCTTCGATCGGCGCCGCCAAGCGCGGAAGCTTGTGCCAGGCGACGAGCTCGAGATCGTGATCGGGGCATCGCCGCGCACCCTCGAACGAGTCGCGACAAAACGGACAGAACAGCACTTCTTGGCCGAGCGCATGCCCGCGGTCGTCGTTCACGGCGCCTCAGGTTTCGTGTCATACCACGGGCCATGGACAACCCCCCGCAGGACAACAAAGCCCTTGTGATCAAGGCCGAAGACGAGATCGCGAAGGGTCGCTTCACCAACCTCGCCCAGACCGGGAGCACCCAGGACGCGTTCGTCATCGACTTTGCGTTCGTGCAAGGCAAGACCGGCTGGTTGCTCGCCCGCCTACTGATGTCGCCCCAACACGCGAAGCGCTTCAGCATGGTGCTGGCCGAGACCATCGCGAAACACGAGGAGCGGTACGGGGTGATCGAGATGGGCCCGACCATTCAGTGACGAATGACCTCCGCCGTACGCACACACCGCTCCCATCAACGGCCATCTTCCGGTAGCGGCCGCGCTTTTGTTGGGGTTATCATCGGCAGCAAATTCACGACGCGGCGTGGATGCCGCGAGCAACCGCGCGGGCTCGCTTGAGACCGCGGCGAACAGAGGGGCACGGACGACCATGACTTACTCGGGAGCAGCCCAAGCCGCGGAAAGTCGCAAACTGCTTGGCGCCGCGCTGGAAGCGCTACAGAAGGACCCCAAGATTCCGCAGGACGTGCTGAGCGTGACCGAAAACGTCGCGCAAGCTGTCGGCGCCTTGTTCGAAGCGGAGCGCGCATCGTCGGAAGTGGACGGCAAGGCGAGCATCCGCGCGGCGATGGGCTCGCTGAGTCAGACGATGGCGTTGCTGCAGGACGTGCGCGACAAGCACGAAGGCATCAAGGTCGCGACCACGTCGCTGGCGGAAGCGATGTCGAAGCTCTTCCCCTTGGCGCAGATGCCGACCACGCGTCCGTCTGCAGCCGCCGACATGGCTCATGTTTCGATTCCGAAAGCCTCGGCGGTTCCATCCCAGCGACCGCCGGTCAGCACCGGGCCGCGCACCGCGATGGAAGCCAACGTCGGCGCGACCACCGAGTCCAACTTCTACGTCGGCTTCTCGGGTGAGATCTCGGAGGGCGGCGTGTTCGTCGCCACTTACAACGTGGTGCCGATCGGCTCGCTGATCGAGGTGCTCGTGACGCTGCCCGGTGGTTTCGAAGCCAAGTTGCCAGGCAAGGTTCGCTTCGTGCGCGATCCGATGGATTTCTCCATGGACTCCGAGCCTGGCGTCGGCGTGGCGTTCGAAGCGCTGCCGGAAAAGGAACGCGAGCTGATTCTGCGCTTCATCCGCAAGCGACCGCCGATGTTCTACGACGACTGAGCGCTCTGACCCGTTCATTCCCGCTTCACCGGGGGCTCAAGCCGCGACCGCACGATGCCGTACATCGTTAGGGCGGGCCTGTACCGCGGGAGTGAAGAATGCAGTCCGCACGTGTCGACAATGCGTTGGCCCGACGCCAAGCCCAGCGCGCGCTGGAGCTGTTAGAGGCCGCGCTGAACGTGCTGTGCGAGCAGCCGGCCGAGAACGACAACCAGGTCGCGCCGCTTGCCGCGCACGTGTACCGCGCCCGCGCCGCGTTGGCGGACTCCAGCCATCCGGATGAAATGCGTTTCGGGGCGGCGGTCGTGTCGTGCAATCAACTACTCGACGACGCCCTCCAGCTCGCAAGCCAGCACGGTCCGCTCTCGTCGCGCCACGCTCAGTCGATGGAAGCGGTCGCGCGTACTCAGGTGCTGCTGTACCCGATCGCGCGCATCGCCGGATACCGCGCCGCCAAACCGCCACCGACGTCCGCCAGACCGTCACCTCCGAAGGCTCAGGCCAACGCCGATCGACGTGCCTCGCACCGCGTCGCGATCGAGGCGCAGGTGACGTACGTCAGCGAATCCAATTTCTACGCCGGGTTCGCCGAGGATCTCTCGGACGGCGGGTTGTTCATCGCAACCTACAACCTGCAACCGATCGGCACACGGATCGAGATCAGCTTCACGCTACCCAACGGCCACATCGTGAAGGCGGCAGGACAGGTACGTTGGGTTCGCGACACGCGCGACGACAACGACGACGCACCTCCCGGCATGGGCGTACAATTCGAGGCGCTCGCCCCCGAGGACAAGCGCGGAATCGTGGCCTTTCTGCGCCATCGGGACCCGCTCTTCTACGCCGAGTAGCCGGCACGCCGAGAATCTGACGGCACCGAGACCCTCGACTATCGTGGCCGCATGATTGTGCAGCCCGTCGCGCTTCCCCAGGTCCCAGCCCACGCCGTCGTCGAGCAGGCGATCGTGAACACCATTCTCGATCGCATCACGCTGGACATCACAGCCCTGCGCCGCGGGCTCGATCACGGTTTTCACGAGATCGAGCGCGCTCACCCGGAGCTCGCGGAATTCCTCGCGTCCGAGATCGCACAGCTCGACAGCGCGGCAGGCCAGAGCCTCGCGTACTTCCTGTCGGTCCTCGTGTACCTGTCGTTTCGTGAAGCGTTCGGCGGCAGCCTCGCGGTCGTCTCCGGCGAGGACGTCAAGCGGCACCATCAGAACCTCGTGCTCGACGGCACGCTGCGACACGCCGGTGTCAGTCGCGGAACGTACAGCGAAGATCAGATCACGCTCGGGCAACCCGCGCTCGTCCGCATGATTCGCCGCGAGATCGATCGGGCTGCAAGCGACGACGGCATTCCGTGGTCCGCGCTCGATCCGCTGTTCGAAGCGCTCCTGGTCGAAGTGCTGCTGTTGAGCGAAGCCGTCAGCACGCCGGCGCGCAGCTCACGCGTCAGTTGGAACGCATAGCTGAGCCTTCGACACGAGCATCTGCGATCAACACTGACGTCGCGTCGATGCGAACCGGGTTCTCTGTGCCTGCGCGCACGCTGACCACACCCTGCACGGTGGCTGCGCGGCCCGACGAATCCATCGGAACAAAGAATGCGTGACCCGCCATCGGGACACGTGCCACGCGCTGATCGGTCTCCGCGCGCAGCTCCATCCAACAGCCGCGATTCTGGCACACGCGCCCGATCGTGCCGCGGGTCGTCACCACTTTGGTCGCGTAGTCGCCTGGGCGCGCCATCACATCGGCAAGCGCGGTCAACGGAACCGCCTCATCGAATTCGGCACCGTAGCGTTGTCCCCCGGCGGCGGGCTGAGGCATCGGCGGTGCTGCGTTGCGTCCGCACTCGACGGGCGAGCCTTCGCAATGATGCGCGCCGGGCGTGGTCGCTGCGGCGCTGGAAGCTTCGCTGTCAGTCGTTGGCGACGCGCTCGCAACGGGGGTGGTCGCCGATGCGGGCTTTGGCATCGCTGCGGCCGTCGGGTCGACTGGCGCTTGGCACGCCGCCGCGAGGACGATGCACGCAAGCCAGCGCATCACGATTCTCCCAGCAGCTTGTTCATCGAGGCCTGATCTGCAGGCGTGAACGGATAGGCGTCCATCTCCGCAGACGTCAGCCAACGGTAGTCCTTTACACCACGCGGGTTCAGCTGCGCGCTCTTCAGTACGCATTGATAAAGATACAGGTCGACGGTGTAGTGCTCGTAGGGATGACTCACGAAGGAGATCATCTGCACCACGTCGACGTCCGCTTCGAGCCGCTCTTGGATTTCGCGACGCAGCGCCTGGGCATCAGTTTCGCCCGGCTCGACGCGACCACCAGGGAACTCCCACAACAAGGGCAGCACAGCGCTCGCCCGACGTTGGGTCACCAGGTATCGGCCATCGTCCTCGACCACCGCGGCCACCACACGAATCGTTCGCTGCGACATGGAGGCGCAGTCTAGACGGTCGTCAGGCCTCCGTGGAGTCCTCAGGATACGAAGCGACAATCGCCGACTTCGGTCGCTCCACCGACACCACCGAGCTGGTCACCAAGTCACGTCCTTCCGCCTCGAAGTACATCGACTCACCCACCCGCGGCAGCCCAGGCGTCGCGGTGGTCCCCCCCCCCTCGTGGAAACGAATCGAGCCGCCGGTGGCTTGCGCGACAGCGGAGTGCCGCAACACCCACTCGCCGGTTTCGCGATCGCGCACTGCGACGCACGTGTTTCTGCGCACGTGATACTCGGTGTTACGGGTCACGAAGACCCGATGAACTCTGCGATCCGGTCCGTTGTAGTCCACGTTGTCCTCCCCCGGCGTCACAAGCCCCGTGCAACCCGGCTTCGCGCCATCAGGCCGTGCGATCGACTCTTGCCCTCACCGCCATGACTGTACATGCAGCACACAATGGTCCAAGTTTTCGACGCGACCATGCCAGCTGCCGTTTCTCCCTGCCTTTTGCGCGCCGACAACTTCGCGTCGAGCACACGCACGCCATGGGGCGGAACGCACATCATCAGCCACTACAAGCGCGCCTGGCTCAGGCCCGATCAGATCGGATGCCGGGTCGGTGAGTCGTGGGAGCTGTCGGTCGGTGAGCTGGGCAGCGCGGACCTCGCGGACGTTTCGCTGCGAGATCGCATCGCCGCAGATCCACGCGCATGGCTCGGCGCAGAAGCAGAGCGAGGCGCGACCACCTCGCTGCTGGTGAAGTTGATGGACACGGCCGACGATCTTTCCGTTCAACTGCACCCCTTCGATGACGATCCCGCGCTCGCCGTTGACGAAGCCGGAAAAGAGGAAGCGTGGCTCGTGGTGCGCGCAGATCCGGGCGCGGTGATCCACCTCGGCCTGCGTCAGGGCGTGACCGAAGCGCAGATGCGCAGTGTGCTCGCGTCCGGTGGTGATGCATCGTCGTTGTTGCGACGCTGGCCCGCAGAGCCCGGTGACTTCTACCTGGTGCAACCGGGCACGCCGCACGCGGTGGGACGCGGCATCACGCTGGTCGAGCCGCAGACCGCCACCGCCGGCAAACGCGCAATGACTTATCGCTACTGGGATTGGAATCGCCGCTACAACGCACAGGGCGTGCTCGATCCTTCCGGGAGCCCGCGCGAGCTTCACGTGGAGCGCGCATTGGCAGCCACGCGCTGGCCCGGTCTTGCCCCGATCGATCCGCCACACACGCGGATCGGTGAAGCGCAGCGACATGCGGAAGCACGCTGGCAACCGTTGTGCGGCCCGGAGCAAGCGCCGTGTCGATCGAGCGCGTTGCGCGTCGGACGGCTGGCCGGGCAAGGCATGTTGGCCCTTCCCGATTGGAACGTGCTGCGCGCGCTCACCGTGCTCGAAGGTCGCATCACGCTGGACGATGGAGGCACGCCGTTGACGATCGCCGCTGGCCAAACCGCCGCCCTCCCCGCCTGCGCCACCAAGCTTCAAGCCCAGCTCGATGCGGCCCACGCAGTGATCAGCGCAATCGCCGTTTGAGGCCGATCTTGACGCGTCCGCGACCCTCGGGAAGATTGCCGCGCACATGTCCACTTCCGCGCCTGCCCTTAGCTTCGTCATCCCGATCTACAACGAGGAGGCAATCCTGCATGCGGCCGTAATCGAGCTGATCGATCGCTTGGCGCCGCTCGGTTGGTCTTACGAGCTGATCCTGGCGGAGAACGGTTCGAAGGATCGCACGATCGAGATCGCGCAGGAGCTGTCGCAGCGCTTCCCGCAGGTGACGTACTTCTCCAGCAGCGAAGCCAACTACGGCGCCGCGTTGCGGCAGGGCATCTTGCGTGCGCGCGGTCAGCTCGTGATGTGCGACGAGATCGATCTCTGCGACACCGACTTCCACAAGCGCGCCAAGGAGATCCTCGATCGCGGCGCCGCTGACATGGTGATCGGCTCGAAGCTGTTGTCGGGTGCCAGCGATGAGCGTCCGTTGATGCGCCACGCCGGCAGCCTGGTGATCAATGGCATGTTGCGTGTCGCACTGGGCTTCAAGGGCACAGACACCCATGGCCTCAAGGCCTTCCGCCGGGCTGCGCTCTTGCCAGTCGTGAATGCGTGCATCGTCGACAAGGACCTGTTCGCCAGCGAGCTCGTGATCCGCGCCGAGCGTGCCGGCATCCCGATTCAAGAGATCCCCGTGCGCGTCTTGGAGATGCGGCCACCATCGATTCATCTGTTCCGTCGCGTGCCGAACGTGCTGCGCAACATGGCGAAGCTGTTCATCGCGATCCGCATCAAGGGTTAGGGAACTTGGAGAAGCTCGCCGCCATCTCTGTCGACTTGGACGAGATCGATTGCTACGCGGCGATCCACGGCCTGCAGGGCGCCGAATCACCGACGGCTGTGTACGGCATTGCGCTGGCACGCTTCTCGGCCTGGTTCGATGCGCTCGGTGTGAAGGCCACGCTGTTTGTGATCGGGCGCGACCTTGAGCGGGCTGACAACGCCAACGTGATCCGCGAGATGCACGCGCGCGGTCATGAGATCGGCAATCACTCCTATCACCACGCGTACGATCTCAGCCGAAAGGCGCCTGCTCAGATCTATGACGACATCGCCGACGGCGCGCGCATCATCGAGCGCGTGACCGGTGAGCGTCCGCAGGGGTTTCGCGCGCCTGGCTACACGATCAATGACACCATCTTCGCCGCGCTGAGCACGTTGCGCGTGGGCTACGACTCCAGCGTGTTTCCATGCCCCGCCTACTACGCCGCCAAGACCGCAGCGATCGCGGCGATCGCCTTACGCGGGCGTCGCAGCCACAGCGTGATCGATACGCCGCACACACTGCGCGCGCCCGCAGACCCCTACCGGATCGGGCGACCGTTCTACGCGCGCGGCGACGGCTTGATTGAGCTGCCGATCGGCGTGACGCCCACCTTGCGTGTGCCGTACATCGGCACAACCGTGACGGCGAGCGGTGTTCGCGGCGCACGTTGGCTGTCGCGACAAATGAGCGCGCGACCCTTTGTGAACCTGGAGCTGCACGGCATCGATCTGCTCGACGACACCGATGGGCTCAGCGCGCTCTCCAAACACCAGCCGGATCTGCGGATCTCGATCGCCAACAAGCAGCAGGCGCTCACCGCCGCCGTAACAACTCTGCGCGAAGAGGGCTTTCGCTTCGTCACGCTCGCGCAAGCCGCGGACGCATTTCGACGCAGCTAGCGACGACGGCGACCTTCGCTCAACGTGCTTTGACCCAACCACTCGACGCTTGCGCCGTCACTGCTGCGCGCGCGAGCTCATCTGCGCGCTCATTGTCGGGAATGCCGGCATGTCCTTTGACGTACCGCAGCTCGAGCTTCTTGAACGGCTTGAGGGTCGCCTTGATGCGCGCGATCAGCTCTTGGTTCGCCTTCGCCTTCCAGCCTTTGCTCAACACGCCGATCGCGTACTGGCTGTCGGTGTGAATCACCAACGGACGCGTCGGTTCCTTCGCGATCTTCAAGGCTTCTTCGATCGCCGTGAGCTCGGCGATGTTGTTGGTCGCGTGTCCGAGGTACATCGACAGCTCGCGTCGATCAGCGCCGTCCATCAACACCACGCCAAGACCGGCCGGCCCCGGATTGCCGGTGCATGCGCCGTCCGTGTAGGCGACCAGCGCGCCTTCGGGAATCGCACCGTGCACCACCGACGCGCTCTTCACCGCCTTGAACCGCGACGACGATGGGCGCTTGCTCGCAGCGGCATCCATCGGCGCTCCAGCCACCACGGCATCGTCCGCGATCAACGCCGCCGCCGAGGACAGCTCCAGGTTACCAATCGCCGCGCGGTAGGCCTTGCTGTCGGTGGGCTTGTAGCGAATCTCCACGCGTCCGCCGTCGACCACCAGCTTGCCTTGGTCGTCGCACAGGGCGAGCACCTTCTGTCCGCGCAATGTTGCTGGTCGCCAAGGCATGGGGAGCCGTCTTTACCACGGCACGACACGCCCGCCGCAGACCCAAGCAAGCGTCAGCTGATTTTTCCGTGCAGACGCATGCCAAGCGCGCGCAACCAGGCGTCGGCCTCCACCAGCGAAATGCCAGAGATCCGCACCGGTCCACGACCGCGCAACATCACGTCGACCGTGACGGCGCGCGCACGTCCGGGCACGATCACCTCGAACAACAGGTCGAGCCCTGCACCGATCGACGCGATCGCTGCCGCCATCGTAAGCAGGCGCTGATCGTTCACGCGCAACGCGTCGGCCGCGATCACGGCACCGGTGATCACACCAATGCCCAGTGAGGTCATGCCGGTAACCAAGTGCAGTGATTGAAAGCGCGCGTACCGCCGCCCGCCCAACACCTCCGACACGCGGATCACCTCGCGACGCTCGCGCAACGTCTTGCCCAGAAAGGTGATGCGCCGCTGGATCGTCAGCACCGATGCGTCCACCTCGATCCACATCGGACGACGAATGCCGAGCGTCCAACCGAGCACACGCAGCATCCAACGCAACAGCGCCCAACCACTGACGATGCGCAGCACCGTCACGAACGGTCCGCGTGGATACGCCGACGTGCGCCCCACGATCCGTGGGTCCATCGCTGGCGCCGAGGTCGGTAGCTCGCCACGGCCCAGGTCCGCCATGCCGCGCACGAAAGGATCCCGCGCGGTGCTCGAGATGGCGATCAGCGCTTCACGCGCCGTGTCACCCTTGGCCACCGCAAGCGCACCGACACGCAAGGCCGCACGTGCACGCCGCGTTGCATCGTCATCGCGCCCGTCATCGAGCTTGAGCACAGCCAGCGCGAGCCGCTCATGAAACAGCGAGAGGCAATCGGCATCGAACAACTCCTCGACCAACACTGCCAGCCGAAATGCCGTCGCCAGCTCGAGCCAAGTGAGGTGCTCGATGAAGCGATCGAGGCGTTCGCCGCGCGCGTTGTTGTCCAGCGTGGCGAGCAGCGTGTTGAGGCCCATCACCGCGTACGCCGAGATCAGCGCGATCTCCGTCCCGCTCTGCGGCGACTGCTCCACGATCGACAACACATTGCCAAGCTCGGTCTGTGCTTGCTCGCGCGTGACACCGTGCTGCTCCGCACGCTTGTCCGCGAGCTTGCCCAGCGCAAGCAGGCTGCGACCTTCGGCTTGACTGGTCAGGGCTTCGAGCGCGAATGCACAAAGGCCGACACGCTCCGGGTGCGCACGCGCATCGGCGAGCGCCCGTCGCAGCTCATCACTGGTCGGCGGCACGACAAAACCCATCGGCAGGTCCGCCCGCATTAACACGCGTCGCGCCCGGTGTCACAGTTTTGTTCACCGCCTCAAACCCAAGGTTTGCCCAGGTTTGTCTAGGATTTTGGGCTCGCGCTCGTCTCGGCGCTGGGCAGCTTGGCGGTTTCGAGCGCGGGGGTGGCATCAGGCGTGGCACCGGGCGTGGCGTCAGGCGCGGCACTGGCGTCTGCCAAGGGCACGAGCAACGCGCTCATGTCTGACGCTCCGGCGACCGCTTCGGCACCGAAGAATGCGCTCGCTTTGTAGAGCGCGAGCCCGCGTAGCACGAACACCTTCACCACGGCTGCCGCCGGCAAGCTCAGCAGGATGCCCACGAAGCCGAAGAGCTCGGCACCGGCCAGCATCGCGAACAACACCCAAACCGGCGAGAGGCCAAGCTTGTCGCCGACGATGCGGGGCGTGATCACGAAGCCCTCAAGCAACTGGATCACGATGTAGGCCGCCACCACCGCGATCACTTGCCCCCAGCCCACCCAATGCAGCGCGACCATCAACAGCGCCAGCACCAACGCCGATGCGCCACCGACGTACGGAATGAACGAGAGCAGGCCCGCCACGATACCGATCGGCACCGCGAGGCTCACGCCCACCAACGAGTAAGCCCCCGCGTACAGCACGGCGAGGATCGCCATCACCGTCACCTGACCGCGCATGAACTGGCTCAACACCGTGTCGATCTCGCGCGCGATCGCACCGACCGGCGTACGCAACCGCGGTGGAACGAGCTCGCCCATCCGCGCCACGATCACGTCGAAGTCGTGCAGCAAATAGAACGAGAACACCGGCACCATCACCAACGCCGACAGGGTCGACAACATCGATGCAGTGCCGCCGACCACTTGTTGCATCACGCTGCCCAGCGGCAACAGCGCGCTCTGTGCCAGCGTGCTCAGGTCACCACCGAACCGCGCCATCACGTCGCTCCACGAGGCCGGTAGCCCCACGCCCCAACCGCGCGCGGTCTCCTGCAGCACACCCATCCAGCTCGCAAACGTCGCTGGGAACTGGCGCGTGATGTTCACCACGTCCGCCACGATCGTCGGCACGACCAACACCACGAACAGACCGAGCACGCCGAGCACCACCACCAAGAGCACGACGATGCCCACCGAGCGCGGAATCTTCGCCGCCTCGAAACGATCGACCAACGGATCGAGCACGTACGCCAACATGAACGCGAAGAAGATCGGCGACAGCACGTTGCGCAGCGCAAACACCAGGCCGCATGCGGAGAGCAGCGCCACGGCCCACACCAACCAACGAAGGATGCGCGCTTCGACGCCCATGTCTCACCCTAGGCGGGCTTCACCGCGCTGAAGATCACGTAATCGTTGAGGCCACCGTTGGCCTTCCATGCATCGGCACCGAGACACTGCGCGATCTCATCGGCCGACAGCTCGATCCGCGCATCCTTGAGTGACACGCCCTGTTTGCGCAGCGCGCTGTACTTGTGCATGCCAGGGAACACGTGGTTGCGGATCGAGCGCTCGGTCGGGTTCACGAAGCCCACTGCCTTGAGCAACTCGCAGTACGCATGCCGGTCATACAGGTTGGCCACTGGCACGCTCCAGCGACGCTGGCCCAAGCGATTGACCAAGCCATCGGCGCGATCCCCGGGGAACGGCAACATGTCCGCCGTGGCGATGCGTCCACCCGGTCGCAAGACACGCAGCGCCTCGCGAAAGAACTGCTCGCGCGTGTCGAAGTGGAACGCACACTCCAACGCGAACACCACGTCGCACGACGCATCGGCAAACGGCAACGCGGTGGCCGAGCCCAGGCGAAGGTCAGTGCGATCAGCGAAGCCACGCGCTTGCATGCGCTGCTTGGCGGTGTCCACGTGCAGCGGTGTGATGTTGACGCCCGAAATGCGCTTGACGTTGTACTCGCTGAGCCAGAACAGGTCCTGCTCGGCAAACCCGAAGCCCACATCCAGCACTTCGTCGCTCGGCTTGAGCGCCACTGCTTCGGCCAACAAGCGCGCCATCGCCCGCCCGGCTTCGTCGTAGGTGCGCGCCGTCTCCCAGAAACCAAGGTTCAGCCACAGCGGCTTGCTGGCATCGGCAAAGCCACCGTTCTGCGCTTCGAGCACGTCGTCACCGAGCAGCTCGTAGTAGCCGGATGCGTCGCCGCGCGTGAACAGCCGAAGCTCGCGAATCACCGCACCCGGGTTGGAGAGCACATCGACCGCCACGCCACCGAGCCGGCGCAGATCTTCGAGCCAAGGCATCCGGCGATGAAAGCCCGCGTGCCTGCAAAACGCAAGGTTCAGCGCAGAAAGCAGGCATCGACCACGTCGAGCCTTCGGCGCAAGCCTTCGCTCGCGCGCACGAAACGCCCGGTCACCGGATCGTGATAACCGCTGCCAGGCTCGAGCGTTGCATCGTGAGTCACGTAGAAGCGGTTCTGTCGCTCCATCGCCAGCTCACGCACGTACTTGCCGACCATCGATGCAAGCCCCACCGGCAAGTGCGACGCATCGGCATCGATCACGAAGCTCACCTGGCCCAGCTCACGAACGACGTAGCCCCGCGTGGTCTTGGTCATCTTGCCTTCGCTCACCTGCTCGGACGCGAACGTGCGGAAGTACGCCGGGTAGTCGCGAATGCCGCCGACCATGCCGCACACCGCGACCAGGTCCTCACCGCTTTGCTTGCGCGCATCGAGCAGCAAGCGTTCGAACAACGCCAAGTCCATGCCGACACGTGTCCCGCCCTGCGCGAAGCTCGCGTTCAACACGCCGGCACATGCGAGCACCGTGCGCACGTGGGTGATGCGCACCTGGGCGCGCGCCAATCGCGACAGCACGATCGCGCCATCGCGGGGGTCGCCTTCGAACGCCGGCAACGTCAGCGCCTCTGACCAACACTGCGGGTGCGCGCTCTTCGGACACGGCCCTTGAAGCGCCTCGAGCGGATCCAAGCTCAGCATCGTCAACAGCTCATCGAACGTCTGCGGGGCGCGGCCGTGCTGCGCTTGCAACAACGCGAGCACCACCGATTCCGTCCACGCCATGTCGCCGAAGCTGCCGACCTGCTTGCTGTCGTGCACGCCCATGCGCTCACCGATCCGGCGCAAACGCGGCGCTTCGTAACGCTCCACGTCGATCGTCACCGCCGTAGCCACCAGCGGCCCGAGCTGCGGTCCCAACCCGTTCTCATCCACGCCCACCACGCGCATGGCGTCCTCGTATCATCACGGCGCTCGCCGTCACAGCCACATCGTGGCATCACGGCGCGCCGGTCCACGGTTTGCCATGAAGCCCAACCTCGCTCACCTGCCTCGCTTCGTGCCGTACCTGCTGGTGCTGACCCTTGGCGTCACCTACGTGGTCGTGCGCAGCGATCCAACGCTGACCGCGGAGTGGAGCGCGCTGCCGACCGAAGCGCCGCTCGTGCTGTACCTGTTTGCCTTGCTGAAGGCGCCACTGAAGCAGCGCTGGTGGTCCACACCGATCGCACTGGCACCGCTCGCGCTGATCTATGTCGGTCACGACGCCTACTACCTGGCGTGGGGTGGCGTGCCTTCGTTCTCGGACACGGCGTTGCTGGCAGATCTCTTCACGGTGATCTCGCCGCTGCAGGGCCTGCTGATCGCCACTGCAGTGTTGATGCCGCTCGTCGCCTGGATCGCGTCGATCGATCGGTCGCGTCGTTTCGAGCTGCGGCGCAACCTCTGGTTGCTCGCGCCCGCGTTGCTGTTCCTCTTTGGTGTGCTGCTGTTGCCCGGGGCGACGTATGCCGCGATGGACCGGCTCACCGGCGACTCCGAATGGTCCGATCGCCGCACCGCAGAACGCTCCGGCCGCATCTACGCCGCGCTGATGCGTGAGGCCCGGCGCGGCAGCTTCTCCAGTGGTGTCGACAGCTTCGTACCGCTTGAGCAATCGACGTTGAGGCTCAAGCCCGACGAAATCGCGCAGATCGATCATCGCAACGTCCACGTGATCGTGATGGAGAGCTTCGTGGATCTGCGCTTGCTGCGCGGCGTCACGTTCTCGCAGCCACCGTTTTCACCAGCCTTCGCGGCCTGGGTCGACCCGTTCATCAGCTCCTCGATGTCGCCCGTGTTCGGTGGCGAGACCGCGCGCGCCGAGTTCGAAGTGCTGTGCGGTGTGCCGTCGTTGCGCTTGTACGGGTTGGAGTTTCTCGGCTTCTCCGGCGCCAAGACGTACTGCCTGCCCACCATCCTCGGCGACGCGGGGTACCGCACGGTGTTGTCGTTTCCGCATGGGCCGGTCTTCTTCAACACGCGTCACGCGTACCCGGGCCTGGGCTTCGATCAACGCATCTTCGCAGACCGCTTTTCCAAGCCCGGCGAAGAGTCGATCGTGCTCGGCGATCAGGACTATCTCTTCGACGGCGACTTCCTGCCGCAGAACCTGGCGAAGGTGCGCGCGTTGGTGAAGGCAGGTCGTCCGTTTCTCAACTACGTAATGACGATGTACGGGCACTGGCCGTTCGACGTGGACACAAGCACGCGCCCGCTCGAAGTGAAGGTCTCGCCGCACGACGACGACTTGCAAAAGATCGCCAACCAGATGCTGCGTCGCACCGAAGCCTTGGATGCTTTCGTGCGCGGCGTGATCGAGGCTGACCCGCACAGCATCATCGTGCTCGTCGCCGACCACCTGCCGTCACTTCCCAACGGCATCTCGGACTACGCGCGACTCGGTTACCAAAGCCGCCGCAAGCTTCCCGCATCGCAGCGCGAGCTGGGCCCGTACGAGAACTTCTTGCTCGTGTTCGTCGACGGCGCACCGATCAAGCTGCCGCCAATGCGCCACTTCGACCTCTCGCACTGGGTGCTCGATCGCTTGTCGCACGGCGCGCACTGCAAGGCTCACCGCTGCGACTTCGGACAGCTTCCGATCCGACGGGATCACTATGTCGACGCGTACCGAACGATCCTCGGCTTGGCGGCGAAGGATCTGTAACCTCCACAGACGATGAAAGACCTCGTTGAAGGAAGCAGCCACACCGCCGCGTCTGAAAGCTTCCAGGGCACTTTTTAAACAACAGCCCCAACGTGCTCGACCGACGCGCTGAGATCACGCGGGAGCAACGTTGGGGCAAAGGTGTTCCGCGGGCGAAACGTCAGGGCACGAGCACAGCGTCGATCACGTGAATGACGCCGTTCTTGGTGAGGATGTTCGCCATCGTCACGTTGGCGTCATTGATCTGCACGCCGGAGCTCAGGTCCACCGTGAGGTTCTCGCCAGACAGGAGGGTGGGCACGCTGCCTGCAGTGAGGTCTCCGGAGCCAACCGCTCCCGACACCACGTGATAGAGCAGCACGTCGATCAGCGCCTGACCGCTCGGCACCGCAGACAGCGCAGCGAACGCTTCGTCCGTCGGAGCAAAGACAGTGAAAGGACCGTCGGCTTGCAGGTCATCGACCAAGCCCGCGGTGGTGACTGCGCTGGCGAGCGAGTCGAAGCCAGCCGCCACGGCGGTCTCGACGATGTCGTTCTCGGGCGGCACGATCACCGCGTCGATCACGTGGATCACGCCGTTGCTCGCCACCACGTTGGTCACGATGATGTTGGCGTCGTTGATCTTGGCGCCACCGGTCAGATCGAACAGCATCGGTGATCCGCCAAGCGTGGTAGCGACGCCTTCGTCCTTGAGATCGAGCGGGCCGACGACGCCGGACACCACGTGGTAGAGCAGCACGTCGATCAACGCCTGACCGCTCGGCACCGAAGACAGCGCTTGGAAGGCAGCATCGGTCGGCGCGAACACGGTGAATGGCCCTTCGCCTTGCAGGTCATCGACGAGCTCCGCGTCGGTCAGCGCGCCAGCCAGCGCAGTGAAGTTGCCGGCGGCCGTCGCGACTTCGATGATGTCGCCGGGCGGAAGGATGATCGTGTCGATCACGTGGATCACGCCGTTGGACGCTTCGATGTCTGCGGATACGACGCTCGCCTCGTTGACGTTGACCGTCGCGCCCTCGATGTCGATGGCAAGCACTGGACCCGCCAGCGTTTCGACCAGCTGCCCGTCTTGCAAGGCATCGGACGTCACTTCGCCCGCGACCACGTGATAGGTGAGGATCTCGATCAGCTGCTCTTGCGTGAGCCCCGCGAGCACACCGGGATTGGCGGTTTCGAACGCGTCGAACGCTGCATCACTCGGCGCGAAGACAGTGAACGGACCGGCGCCTTGAAGGTCATCGACCAGGCCCGCCGTCGTGAGCGCATCCGCCAGCTGAGTGAAGTTGCCCGCGGCGATCGCGGTCGCAACGATATCGGACTCACCACCCGCCGTGCCGCCACTGCCGCCCGTGCCACTGGTTCCGCCGGTGCCCGCGGTGCCGGCTGTACCACCGGTGCCCGCCGTGCCCGCGCTTCCACCTTCACCACTCATCCCCGCAGCGCCGGCCGTTCCAGCACCACCGCCGTCGTCATCACCGCAGCCCACCGCGAGCAGGCTCGCTGCCAACAGCAAGCAAGTCAGTTGTTTCGTCATTCTCGATTCCTCCATCGCGCGCGGGCGTCGTTGCCCGTCGTGTCGCTGCCAGATGTAGGAAGCGCGGTGCCGTGAACCAAGGTGCGCGCAGAGAACAACGTATTCGCGTGAATACGCTGGTTGCTTAGGGCGCACCGTCCGCAAGCTTCTCGCTGCTTGTGGTGACCTGACCGTTGTCGGTGTCGCGAAAGAGCGCAGTGCCGCGGCCAACAGACAGCTCGAATGCGTCGAGCACCTCAGGATTTCTCGTGGCGTCGACCACAACGACACCATTGACGTTCGCCGCTGCGCTCGACCAGGGCAGCGACGCAAGCCACGTCGCCACATCGAACCCGATCAAGACGTTCGGCTCGGCAGCATCGAGCACAAATGGCTCGTCCACGGCCGACAGGAACACGTCGCCCTGCAACGCGCTGGCGAGCTGAAACGGACGACCATCGGCGAGCGTCCCCACCAAGTACACCGAGTGATCCACGAGCTCGATCGGCACGCCGTCGCCCACGCTTTCGGCGGTCTCGAAGGTCACGTGAACGCCGCAGTACTCGCCCTCGGCCAGCGTCAGTGGCGTCTCCGCCGCAGCGACCGGCGCGTGATCCCCAATGCCCAAGCCATCGGCATGGCCGTCGGCGGGTGCGCCCGAAGCGCACGCAGTCGAGAAGCCCACATCACCCAACACGAGCCATGCGTTGTCCACCACAATGGCGCTGGTCTCACCGTCGAGCAGCGCAACGGCCTGTGGATTGCTCGTGTACGCGTTGTAGCTGAGCGTGCCATCAAACGACGGGTTGCCCGTCTCGGTACCCGCGCACGCCGCGAGCGCCAACACACACAAGACCATGCCGAACACGTGCCGCTTCACTTCTTGCCCTCGTGACGTCCGCGCGACAGCGGGAACAGCTGGAAGTTGATCTGCACCACTTGCTCGGGCTCGTCCTCCAACGCGGAGAGCTCCAAGAGCTCGCGACGGAAGCGTTGAATGCGCTCCTTGAACAAGCGCAGCCCATTCGGTCCGACGCACAGCGTCAGCGACGAGATGTCGCGGTCCTTGGGACCCACCAGATCGATCGATGCGATGGCGTGCTGCATCATGCCGCGGTGATAGTTACCGATGTGCACCCCGCGTGTCTCGGGGCCCGTGGACAGTAGCGTATCGGCCTGGCGTAGCGCGCCTTCTTCGCTGCGGACCAGCATGCCAAGCTCGATCAACGTGTCGAGCGCGCGCCTGGCCTCCACCGGGGCGATCGGGGGGATCATTTGCGCACCGATCCACTCGGGATCTTCGACAAAGTCCTGGCGCATCGCGAGCTCGCGAATCGCTGGCATGTACCAGGCGCTGTAATACGCGGCGTGCGCCACATCGAGCTTGTGCGCTGCCCGATAGCGTTGGTAGCCAGTGAGCCGTGCGTAGTACTTGCTGCGCTCGCTTGCGGTGTCGGCTTGTTGGAAGCCCACCAGGTCGACGAAGTACCGCTGGTCATCATCGCTGAGCCCACACGCCGCACCGAAGCGTTCAGCCATCGCTGCGCTCAGGTTGCGTTCGCCGTCCATCACCAGCTTCAGGTAGTTGGGCGACTTGAGCCCCGCTTTGCGCGAGAACGATCGGTACGAGAAGCCGCGTCCCCGTTCCTTGCGCGCGTTGTAGTAGTCGCGCAGGAAGGCTCGGTAGTCGAGATAGGAAAACACGTCGATCGGCGCTGGTTGTTGGCTCATGGCGACGTCCAAGAATGGCACCAGCACAAAGCAAGAGCTGCCCATCCGCAAGAGTTTCGTATTCGCCTGAATACGCTTCTGGCTTCCGCGCAGGTCCGCCGCCACCGGGCCAGGCTCGCTGACGATCCTCGATCGCATCGCTGGGCTCGACATCTCTCACACCGGGGCGTCCAAATACCCCCACCGTTGCAACGCGGCCAAGCCTTGGCTCGCCACGGTGTCACCGATGTCCTGTCGGTAGCGCAGGTTTGGCACGAACACCTTCTGCGCCAACGCATACGCTTCGGCCTGCGCCGCATGGACGCTCGCGCCCGTGCCAGTCACCACCATCAAGGCACCGGTGCTCCCACTCGCCACGAGCTTGCCGTCGTGCAGCGCCACTTCCGCAAGGTGCAACCGCTCGCGCTCGGCCGCGCTCAGGTCGAACGCGAACGAGATCGGCAGGCCCTTCGACATCTCGGCGTAACCGTACGCATAGGGAAACGGCGGCACCGTCAGCACGACCCCAACCGCGAACCCGGGCTTGGCGGCAAAGTGCGTGCTGTGTCGATCGCCCATCACGCGCAGCAGCGGAGCCCACCCGTCGCGCTGCAGCGCATCGAGGATCGCAAACCCCGGCACGCCGAAGCGACACGTGAGCTCGAGCGGCCACACACCGCGCGCATCGACGATCGTGTTGAGGTTGATGTACCCGACGTAACCGCTGTCGCGCAGCGGCGCCGCGAGCTTGGCGAGCGTGAGCATGAACAGTCGATCGGCGCCTTCGTACGTGACGACCGTTCCCATCTCGCCGGTGAGCTCACCGATGTCGCCGGGAAAGAACCGCTTGTGCTCCCAGTCCAGGCACGCTGGCTGCAGAAAGCGCTCGCCATTGAAGTACGCACCGACGCCCACTTCCACCCCGAGCACGTGATCCATCAGCACGAAGCTCACGTGGCGCTCGCCGATCGCCGCCATGCGCGCACGTAGGCCCTGCAACAGCGCAATCACATCCGCGCCGTCCTCCGCCTGCCCGACATAGTTGCGCCACGACGCCCAGCCGCTGCCGTCGAGCTTGAACACGTAGCGTGCCGGATGTGCACGAATGAACGCGATCGCCCCATCACAGTCGTAGAACCGGCGCGTCGCAATCGTCCGCATCCCGTGCGCCGCGAGCATCGCCTGTCCAAACATTCGATCGCCCTCGAGCCGATCCCCCAACGCGCTGCCGCCAATCACCGTGAACCCATCGCGTCGCAACTCGTCCTGCGCGTCCCCGTGCTCCGCCGTCTCGAACACCACGAGCCCTTCACTGCCGGCTTCACGAATCCAGTCGAGCTCCGCGCGCCAATCCGCAACCCGCGCGATCATCCCCTCCATCACGCCCTGCTCCGCCGCCTCCACGAACACGCGCACCTCATGTCCGTCCGCAGCAAGGCGCAGATACATGTCGCCAAGATCACAGTGGCCAACCCCAAGCACACGCATGCCGAAGAGCCATGCAGCAAGCAGGCCATGCCTCCGCGCGACGCCCGCTCTATTAAAGGAAGCAGCTCGACCGTGGCTTCCATCCTCGAGTCCCGCAGTTTCGCGGATCCGCCTTGTTTTCAGGGGTTTCCGCCACCCCGATCGCGCACACGCGTGTGCAAGATCGACCACCCCGCCCCAAGCCGCCCCCACGACCAAACCTTTATAGGCCGATGCCGACGCGCCGAACAAGCACGCGCCTACAACGCTGGCACTACCGGCCAGCGAGGAAGCTTCCAGGGCACTTTTTCTGTGCGATCAGCTCGGGGTTCACGCAACCAACAGCGGGCGCGCTCGATAAGGGGGCATGGTCGGTGGCGCGCTGGCTCGCGGACCGTGGTGTGCGGTCGCCCGTAACGTTTCGATTCATGCGCAAGGTGCTCGGCTTGCGTGCGACGGATCTCGGAGATCTGTTGGATATCGCCCCGGAGACGATCAGCCGTTGGGAGAACGGAGCGATCCCGGTGGAAGCCCGCGCCTTCGTCCTGCTCGGCGCGCTCGTGACTGATCGCATCAACGGACGCACCGACACAGCAGACCGCCTTCACGCGCTCCGCTCCCCGAAGAAGCCGCCCAAGCGCGCCCTAAAGATCGACCTCGCTAAGACCGCATAGGTCTGCCGCCCCGGCAGGAGTCCGCCGTCGCCGAGCGAACCCTACGCTCGGCGCAAGAAAAGCTTCCCGGGCACGTTCGTTGCGAATCAGTGATCCCCCTACAGCTTCCAGGCGATTCTCCCTGGCCCCTACAGCTTCCAGGCGATTCTCCCTGGCCAGCCATCCACACCGCCAGAAATATACTTGACGCGTATATTCTTCGGGTGCATACAGAAGCGATGGTTGAGGTCGTCGTCACAGACGAGTTTGTTGCTTGGTTGGGCGATCTCGATGAGACAGATCAGGACGCGGTTATCCGCGCGGTGAACATGCTGGAGATTGCTGGCGTGGCGCTCGGCTTCCCGAACAGCAGCCAAATCAAAGGCTCAAGCGTCGCGCTGCGTGAGCTGCGCATTCAATCGGGCGGAAGGCCCTTGCGTGCGTTCTATGCGTTCGACCCCGCTCGTCAGGCTGTAATGCTGCTTGGCGGAGACAAGACGGGCGACAAACGTTTCTACGAGACCATGATCCGCGAGTGCGAGCGTATCTGGGCGGACTACCTGAAGGAGACGGAACAATGAAGAAGCCGATGAAATGGTCGGAAGCGAAGGCCAAGATTGGTGTCACTTCGGAGCGTGACCGTCGATTGCGAACCGAGGCTCGGGCGGAGCTCTTGGCGATGACGTTGCGACAACTTCGCGAAGACGCCGGTCACACTCAGGTCGAGATGGCAGACCTAACGGAGCTGACACAAGCAACGCTCTCTCGAATGGAACGCAAACAAGACAATCCGATCGACAGCGTGCGCAAGTACGTCGCAGCCCTCGGCGGCGAAGTCGAAGTCGTCGCAGTGATCGGCAACAAACGCGTCACGCTACTCGGCGTTTGATCCGCACTTCACAACGACAGACCCGTCATCGCGAGCCCATGACCACGACGATCAAAACAGAACACGCAGGCGCAAAGAACGGTGGCGGCTACTGGGGCAAGCGCGCAGAGGCCAAGAAGGTCACCAAGCGCAAGCGCCGCAAGGCCGACAAGCAAGAAGCCCAGGTTGAGAGCGATCAGCGTGCCGCTAGAGCCGGCCGCGATCCCCGGTGAATCAAGGGCGCCCCCGGCAGGAGTTGAACCTGCGACCTTCAGCTTAGGAAGCCTTCCCGATGGTTGAACGCCGTTGCGCGCTGTGACAAGGTATCGCTTGAAAACAAGGGGATCCACCGTGTTTCAAGCCACCCGCGGCGATCGCGTTTCTTGCGTCACTTTGCAGCACGATTTTTCCGATTGGTACCCGCATAGGTACCCGCACGTCAAGAAGCCGAAGGTCGCGCGTCGGCGGCGCCAATGATCCGCGTCGGGAAGCCACGCAAGGGCACCAAGAAGGAGCCACGGCGGCGCGGAACGTCCCCTCACCCGGGTGTGGTGCTGATTCCGCCCTCCGAGGCATCCAGGCACTTGTGGTGGCGTGCGCGCTACCGCGATCCGGATTCCGGCAAGGTGATCAAAGAGAAGATCGAAGGCACGAACGAGGACGCGCGGCGCGACTGGGCGCAGAGGAAAAGCAATGCCCTACGGTTGCGCAGGGACGCGCTCAGCAAGGGCGTGCCGCGCTACACCGGGACAGCGCTCGACAAGATCGTCGAGAGCTACTTCAAAGCGCACGAGCACCTAGGCGAGCGCACCGTGGCCGGCTACCGGTCTGCGGCCGACAAGCTTGTGCACTGGGCGGACAAGCACACCGTGACGACGGCCGACGATCTGACGCGCGCGCGACTGCTTGAGTTTCGCGATTCGCTGATCCGCGAGCGCCGGCAAGTGCCGACCAAGGAGGGGAAGCGGGGCGAGTGGAAGACCGGCACGAAGGCGCGCAGCCCGCAGACCGTCAACCGTGAGCTGCGCGCCGTGCGCACCGTGCTTGGCTACCTGCGCTCGCGAGAGATGTTGCTGCGCCTGACACACGACGACTTGCGCGATGGGCTGAAGCGGATGCCGGTCACGCATGATCGCGTGGACTACCTAAAGCCCGCGGAGATCCGTCAGTTGCTTGAAGCCGCGCAGCGTCACGACGCGGACACGTTTGAAGAAACGCGCGACGAGCACCTTGGGTTGCGTCCGAAGGGAACCACGTTGCGTCACGAACCGATCGCACCGTTCGTGGCGTTCGTGCTCTTGACCGGGATGCGCGTCGGTGAAGCCGCGTCGATCGAATGGCGCAGTGTGGATCTCAAGGCGATCGATCACAGCGGCAATGAGGTTGGCGAAATCTACTTGAAGGGCGCGAGCACCAAGACCAAGCGCGGTCGCACGGTCGATCTAAGCGTGTCCCCGGCACTGCGCGCGATGCTCGCGTCAATGAAGCTTGCCAGTGGTGGCAAGGGCGCAGTGTTCGGACTGACGCGCGCCGCCCTCGACGCCGCACAGAAGCGTTTGCGTGGTGACTTGAAGCTGACCAAAGCCGCTGCGAAAGCCGGGAAGGAACCGGGCTACGGCGCCCCCAAGTCGTTCAACTGGCAGGCCCTACGCCGCACGTGCGCCGTCTACCTCACGAACGCGCCCGGCATCTTCGGCGCCGCAAGCGCGTATCGAAGCGCCAAGCAACTTGGCCACTCCGTGACGGTCGCCGAACGCCACTACGTCGACGTAGCCCGCGGCATCCCCAGGGACGCAAAGACCCTTGAAGCCGCGATGCAATGCGCAGAGTTGATCGCGGAGATCGGAAAAGCGCGTGGACCGGCTCAACATTCGCGTGGGAGCCTGGGCGAACGAAGGGGCCGTTAGGTAGTGAGTCGCCCAAGCGTGCAGCGGAGGGGTGCATGGAGTTTCTTGCCGGCGTGGTGTTCGCCGCCGTCGTTTGGCTTTGGTGGTCGAAATCGCAGCGAGGCGCGCAGCTAGAAGCGTCTGCACTTCGCAACCTCTTGGAGTTGGATCGCGTCGGCATGGGTGCGTGGCTGGACCTTGAGGCAGCGATTGATGCAACGCCTGACCCTGACGCCACTCGGACGATGATCGCCCTAGGCGAACGCTCAAGACTTCGGGAACACATCAACAACATGTGGACGCACCTGGACGATCTATCGGCGCGCGTCAATCAACGAGCGGATCACTACGAGTTGGTGTCAGGACGCCCAGCTCCCATGTTGGAGGGTCGCCGCGTCGCCGATCGCATCATGGCTCGCATGCTCGCGACGCGCGACGCACCATCAACCTCACACAATGAGGTCCCCCTAGGTTTTCGGACGGTCCAACCGCGGCAACCATCAGGCCCACGAGTCGCACCGATCGCGGAACGCGGGGCGAAAGAGTGTCCGGTGTGCGGACTGATAAGCCCAAGCTCGGCCGCCAGGTGTGATTGCGGCGCGAGCCTCTAGTGGTCGCTTCGCGATGCAACGTGCTGGGCGTACCCTCGCGCGGGTTAGGAGTGCTGAATGGCGAGCGAGGATTCCATCGGAAAGAGGCTAGCCACTCACGCTGGAGCGCTGGGGCGAAGCGCTGCCGGGCTTGCGCGATCAGTCGGAGCGCATCCGCAGTTCTGGATATGGCTAAACGTTGTGGCGGGTCTCTGCCTTTCACTGGCCACAGTGAACACGGTGGCCGATGCATGTTTCGACGCCGCGGCGGCTCGTGACGGCATCGGCTACGTGATGGAGTGGCCAACGCTTCGGGTAGCAGACCGCGCGTGCAAAGCCTGGATCGCGAACCCACCGTGGTTCATCGTCTCGGGCCTTGCGGCAGCGCCTGCCGTACTCCTTACGTGGTACTGGCGCGACAGGAAGCGCCGTGACGATCACCGGATCGCGCACGAATCCGGCATCGCGCAACGTTTTGCAACTGCGTCGGGCCTTCTCGCGAGTCTGCCTCCGATGGCACGGATCGCGGGTATTTACGCACTTTGGGACGTGGCACGCGAGTCCGAGGCGCACAGACCGACCGTCCGCGGCACGCTGGCCGCCTTTGTGCGAACCACTGCTCCGCTTCCCGACCCGGAGGCTCAAGAAGATCCTTACGATCCACGGCCGATAGAACTCGCGCCCGACGTTCAGGCCGCGATGCACGTTCTTGCGAACCATGAGTGGACCAGGGAATGGAAGGTAACCGCACCCCTAGACCTGCGCCGCACCGACCTTAGCGGGTTGGTCTTGGAGGGTGGTTCGCTGCGTGGCGCGAATCTCACGGAAGCTCATCTCCATTCCGCGCTGTTGGCGCACGTGGATCTTTCCGGGGCGGTGCTCACAAGCGCGCGTCTGCGCGCAGCAAACCTGCACGACTCTATCCTCCGCGGAATACAGGCCAATGGCGTTTGGCTCAACCAATGCAACCTCAATGGGGCGGACCTGCGCAACGCCCAGATGATGCAATCCGACTTGGAGGCGACCTCCATGCACCGCGCAAACCTCTCGCTCGCGAACTTCGCGACCGCCAAGCTAGTGCGCGCCGCGCTCCTTCAAGCGAACCTCGACGCTGCTTGGTTCACTGGCGCGGACCTAACGGCTGCATTGTTGGATCCCAAAACTCCTACACCGTTGTCTCACTGGAGGGACGCGATACTTCCCGACGGCTCCCGCGTGCATGATGAAGTCGCAACGAGTGGACACGACCTCCCACGCGCCATCACGGTTGCAGAACCAAGAGTTGAACCTCCGCTGGGCGAAGGATCGACTTCAGACTCGCACTCATGATGAACCGGCCGCACGTGAGTGTCGTACGTCTCGCGCGAGTCGCGTTGTTCGTTCTGTTGTCAGCTTGTGACTACCTGCAAGGTCCGCCGGGGCCACAAGGGAGCCCCGGCCCGCAGGGCGTGTGTGACGCGGAGCGGATTACCAAACTTGAGCGTGAGTTACGCCAACTGTCCGACTTGGTCCATCGTGAGTCGGTTGCGGTTTTTATTCTTCGTGAAGACCAGAACGGGTACGTCTACGGCGGCAACGGCCTTCGGGCGACGGTGCCTAAGGTGAAGCTCCAAGGTGACGTGCGGGAGTACACGATTGACGTTGTCAACGATCTCGCCGTCACGCGAATCGCAGATGCGGAACTCGGAACTCAGACCTATAGAAACCTCCGTCTCCCACCCGGGGGGCACGTAGCCATTCAGCACAAGAACACGGCGTCCACATTGGTGATGACGGTCAAGGTCAACAGCGTGGCTTACCGCTAAGCAACATCGACTGTTGCCCGGATAGTGAGCACGACCCTTGATGGGTTAGCGTACGTCGAGGGCGAGCGCGATTGCTGATCACGGTCGCGTGGGGTCTGTGCGGCGTTCCCCGCTGACCCCGGCCCGTGATTGAACCGGGGACGCGGGAACGCGGCGACATGACAACGGGCGATCTTCCGGTCTGTACCATCGATGGCGTGCAGTATGTGGATGGCGCTGACGCTCGCGAGCGCTTGTGTCTCGTGCCGACGCGAGACTGGCCCGCGGCTCATGTCCGGCCGAAGGATTCAGGGCAACCACTGGAACGCACGAGCGACGACGCAGCGCGCAACTGGGCGCTTGCGCTATCGAATCGAAGAATCGCGAACCACACATGGTGGGACAACGATTCTCGTTGCGGTCGCCGCAGTTACGCCGCGTTCAATGACGCGTCCATGTCTTTGGTGAATGCGGAAGCCTGGGAGGTGTTCTTCCGGCTCGAAGACGTGCGCGCTGCGATGACCATGCGCGAGCCTGAGCCAATTTTCGATTTCACCGATGGGCCGTTCGTCGACGCCGAGCGCGCAGCGCGCAGGCTGGTGGATCTTGGCGTAGCGCCCGCGAGGTTCCCGCGCTTGTACATGCGGCGCTCCGAGGAGAGCGAAGCACCACAAGTGCTGCCGAACACGGATCAGGCGCAGCTCGCGAGTGAGCTAGCGAAGGGCCAGTTCGGCGGATGGATCTACGCGCACCCGTTGCGACACATGCAAACGGTCTCGGTTGAGCTGTACTTCCGCAAAGACGCATACGACGCGCTTGCAGCGACCGTCGCCTCAGACGCGCGGAGCGGCGCGCACGGCCCTAGCCAAGGGGCCACCGCGAAGCGACGAAGCGGGATCACCATCGCGCAGATTCGAGCGGCGCTTCCGAAGAAGGTTTGCGCAGGCAAGTCACGCCACGAGATTCGTGCCGCGATCCTCGATGTCGTCGACAACTTGATCAAGACGAACGATCGCTTGGCGCGTCCAACGGCAGAGACCATCGGGCGCTGGACGACTGATCGCGATCCAAAACGCCCCCGCAAGCGGACTGCCACTCGACTATAGACTGTCGATGCGCGTCGATGCGCGCCGATACGCGTCGATGCGCGGGCGCGGCCTTTCGAGCCCGCAATCAGCGATTCATTGTCTGCGGCAGCTCGCGGGATCGTTCCCGAGCAGGAGGCAGCGATGAACGCACGAACGACGTGGATTGATGAGGTGCTGGAAGGCCTGTCGCCGCTAGTGACACCGGCAGAGATTCAGGAGCGCGCACGCATTCGGCGCCGCAAGGTCAACCAGCTTGTCGCTGACCGACGGCTTGATTCGGTGAAGCACGCGGCGGGCGGATCTTCACGGCTGCTGATCACGCGCGAGAGCTTGGCCCGCTACCTGCGCTCGATCACGGTGGTGTGAGCCGTGAACCGCTTGCAGCGCGTGACTGGCGATTTCATCCACGGGTTCGCACCGTGGACTGCGTGGGCAACGTTCACGTTTAGGCGCGACGTGTCCGAGGCGCTTGCGCTCACCACCCTGAAGACTTGGTCACAGCAGGTTGCGAACGGACTGCACATGCCGATGGCGTGGGCGTGGGAGCCACAGGCAAACGGGCGTCCGCACTTCCATGTGCTGATCGCGCTGCAGGGTGAGCAGCTCTACCCGGACGAGACAATGGAGCGCCTGTGCTTTCGTCTGCGGCGTGCGTGGCACGAGCAAGGCGACGCGTGTGGGCGCAGCGAAGCGGGTGTGTATGACCCGCGGGGTGGCGCCGCTTGGTACTCGGCCAAGCATCGAGACTGGGACATCGACATCGTTTGTCCGCGTCCGCCGGTCTGCCGGAAGCGGAAAGGATGCGTTGCACGTCGCAAGCGACGACAGGCTGCATAAGCACCCGGACAAACGAGCGCGAATGAGCCTTGCTGTGCGCGCCGTCCCGGGGATCATCACCACATGCTGGGCGCGGTCCCTTGTATCTTGAGTGTCGACGCACAGCGATCACAACGGACGGTAGCGACATGGTGACGCAAGCGAGAGCACGAACGCCGATGCTGCCGGAGCGACGCCGCTGGTTCGTCGAAAGGTACATGGGCGAAGCGCGCGGCAACGCCACCAAAGCCGCGCGACTGGCCGGCTACAAGAGCCCCGCAGTGGAGGGATCCAGGTTGCTAAGAAATGCTGAGGTTCGCGAGGCGATCGACGAACGCACGCAGGCTGACCCCGCGGTGAAGGACCGCGAGCACCTGCAGCGCTGGTGGTCGGCAGTCGTGGACGACGTGAGCGCCGACCTAGGTCAGCGCCTGCGTGCATCCGAGCTACTGGCGAAGTCGCAGGGAGCGTTCGTGGTGATCGCGAAGGCAGGCTCACCAGCGGACGCAGCGTCAGACGACGAACTAGAAGCCGAACTGCGGCGCCGCGGCTTCATCGACGTGCGGAAGCTGAACGACATCCCGGGCTTGCTGAACCCCGCAGCGTTGCAGGAGTACCTACGCAACGGGAGGGGTGGCATCGGCGACGACGACTGAACCGCACGGGGCACGACAGCTTCAACATGACGTGTGATCATCCAAGCACCGAACACGGGGGACGCTTGGACATCTACCTGCACACGGGAAGCGAACCGGTTGGTCCCTTCACAGGCTGACCACCACAATGACTGGAGGACCGATGCGATTTGCTCTTCTTGTGGCTCTGTTGATCTCACTGACGCATGCGGTAGCGGCGTGCGTGGGAGGCGGCCCCGGCGGGGGCGGTGGATGTTGCAAGGTGTGTCGCAGCGGCAAGGCGTGCGGCGATAGTTGCATCGCCTCGACTGCAACTTGCAGCGTGGGGCCGGGATGCGCGTGCAACGGCTTCGCATCCGTTGCTTTGGTCGAGACGTCTGATGCCGCCTGCCTGCCCTCGCCGTAGTGCGGTTTGGGGCCGGGCGTGCAAGGCGAGCGCGACGGCGGGAGGATCACCCACTGTGGCAGCGATGCCCGACGCCCGGCGTCGCGCATGCACAACCGCTACAGCCCGACCGGTGCGATCGCTGAGATGACGATAGCGTTTCCATCGGCGGCGGGTCCGACACTTCAGAGGGTTCAGGCTCCACGGCGCTACCATCGGGAACAACGTCCGGCCTGGACGGCTCAGGTGGCGCGCCGATGTGACAAACCTTGTCCCACGAGATGCAGCTGTTCCCGCATGGCTGTCCACTGCGACAGTTGTTGGCGACTGCATCCGCGGCGTACGCGAGCGCGGTCGCGAAGATGATCGTGAGACAGACTGTCCGCACCATGGGGCCGATGGTTCGGGAGGGACGGGTATCCGTCAACAGCACGTCTCGTTCCCCTGCGACGCCTCCAAGCCGGACTGCCTCGCGCGCGCGTCCGTACCACGTGGTGTGTCCGGGGGCGGGATGCTTGATGGGGCCCAACCCAACCCGATTCCCGCGGATTGGTACCCGCATAGGTACCCGCACGGGTTCGTCGGTGAGGCGCGGATCGCGGGAACCCCGGTGAATCTAGGGCGCCCCCGGCAGGAGTTGAACCTGCGACCTTCAGCTTAGGAAGCCGCTGCTCTATCCAACTGAGCTACGGGAGCGAGTGGGCGGCTCATAGCATGGAGGTGGAATCAGCGGCTACCTGCGGGGGGGCGCCATTCGGCGCGGGCGGCGTCGAACACGCGCCAGAGGGATTCCGCGTCGACGAGTAGCGCTTCGACGGAGCCGAAGGTGATCACGTGGCCGGGCTCGACGGGTGTGGTGGCGCGTGGCTCGATCGCGCGGCCTTCGATCTTGGTGCCATTGGTGCTGCCGGCATCCGCGACATGGAAGACACCGCCCTCGTCGACCTCGAACCACGCGTGGCTCTTCGACACGCTGGCGTCGCGCAGCACGATGTCTTGGTTCGTCGCGCGACCGACCGAGATGCGCTTCTGAAACGCTGACTTGATCGCGGCGCGCTTGCGCAACGGCACCACGAACTGCAAGCCGCGACGCAACCTGCGCGACAACGCCTTCTGCGCTTGATCACTTGGACTGAGCAGCGTGCCACCGGCGATCGGACCGCCGGGGTGCAGCACCGTGTTGTAGCTGAGCAGGTGAACCCCAGGCTGAACCGCGGTGCGCTCGTCGCCGATGGTCGCGTGAAGGCCCGCCGCGAGCGCGCCGTTGGCATCGGGCAAATGGACCACAAGCAACTGCGCATCGCGATACTGCGCGACGAAGTGACCCCGGTCCGATCCGAGCGCCTGGCGCGCGAGCTCCGGCGGCTGAACGTGGTCGAAGAGGCTGGCGGCCATGCGTAGCGGCCAGAATGCCGCAGCCGATCCGCAGGATCAACGGCGACAAAGCAACGGCGCGAGCATGTGAACACCCGCGCCGTCACCTCCAATGCTTCGATCCGTGAAAGGCCCCGGTGTTAGCGCAGCGCCGCCACGGTGCGCGGCGGAAGGTCCGCGTCGGTCTCGATCACGTCAAGCTCGCTGACCTCACCCGCGTCGTCCCATTGAAAGCGCCGCAGGCCACCGGTGACCACACCGTTTTCGTCAGTGGTGGCGTCCGGCAACAAGAAGACTTTGTCGGCCGCGTTGTATGCGCCCGAGCCGAGAACGTACGAGCCGCCGCTGTCGGCGAACATTTCGAGCTCACCCGATGCCACGTCGAGCACGAAAGCCTGATCGTTCACCGCAACGAAGTCACCAGCCGCGATCACAGCCGCACGCGTGCCTCCGAGCGAAACCGTGCCAGCGACCACGAGTGGATCGCCCGCGTGATCGGCTGCCACCCACGAGTGCTCGATGGCCGCGGTTCCGCCGTCGACGTGAAGAATCACGATGCCCGCGCTCGCGCTCTGATCGGCATAGTCACCCGCGCAGGTCACGATCACGCGCGAGGCGTCGTCCGCCACCGGGCTCAAGCCACCGCAGTTCTTCATCCCAGGCAACGCAAGCGACGTGGACGTCTTCGCTTCCAGGTCAACGATCGCGACCATGCCTGAGCCGTAGGCCTCGAAGCCGAGATCGATCCGGTCGAGCGTGACCAACGCGTGGTCGCCCACCACGTGGATTCGGCCCGGACGCGCGTAGACCACCACCTCGGTCTCGTCGCCGGTGTCCATGTTCACCACCGTGCCCATCGTGTTCATCGCGTCGAACGAGATGCGCTCGCTGATCTCCGCCGTGTCCAGATCGAACAGCACCAGATCATTGCCGGCGTTGTCGTCGCTTGCCGCAACCTCGGTGTTGGCCGCGTAGCGCGTCACCCAGGCGTGGGTGTCGTCGACGAAGGAGATGTCGTACGGGTTCGAGTCGTAGGCATCGGTCGCGCTCTCGTCGGTGAGCGTCTGGCCGAGAACTTCACCTGCGGCGATGTCGATGCGCGTGATGGTGTTGGTGCCGAAGCGCTCCATGTACGTGAGCACGCCGCTCGGGCCCGATGCCGTGGGCAGCGTGACATCGGACGACAACGCAGCGCCAAGCCCCTCGAACGTCGTTCCCGAGTGAATGAAGCGTGATTGCTCAAGCGTCCCGTCCGGTGCGAGCAGCGCGATCGCTCCGGCTGCATCGTAGTCGCTGTGTGTCACCGCGAAACCGGTCGGCGCAGTCACGCCCTCGATGCCGTCGTCCTCAGGATCACAGCCCGCCAGCGCCGTGAGCGCCAGCACCGCAAACATCGTCCTTGTTGCGTTCTTCATCTCCATCACAGGTCCTCCTGAATCGTCAGCGACGCCATCAGCGCGCGCCGCGGTAATGCGAAGCCGTTGAAGTCTTCGGATTGCTGGTCGAGCAGGTTGCTCGCCCGAACTTGGAGCTCGAGCTGTTCGTCGAGCAGATGCGCTGCGATCCCCGCGCCGAGCCACTGACGCCCCGGGATCACGTTGAGGTTCGGCTTGTCCGAGTACGCGAAGGTCACCACGCTCAGGTCGGTGAAGAGCGTGATGCGATCGACCAGGCCGCCGATGCGTAGCGTGGTCTCGGGCCGCGCGTAGAGCACCAGGTTGGGTCGATTGGGCGCCTGGTGACCGAGCGCGGTGTTGGTGTCCATCGCCGTTGCCGACAACGTCAGCGCAGCGAGCGTGCCGTAGTTGAGCTTGCTGCCGAGCTCGACGCCGTTCACCGTCACGAAACCGATGTTCTCCGGCCGCGCGTCGTAGCGTGCGCTGCGCAGGTAGGTGATGAAGTCGTCGATCGCCAGGTGAAACGCGCGCACTTCGAGCTGCAAACACAGGTCGTCGGTCGAGGTCATGACGGTGGCGCTCACGTCGACACCGATCGAGCGCTCCGGCTTCAGCTCTGGGTTCGCCTGCAGAAACGCCCGATCGCCGAACAGCTCACCGAAGCTCGGCAAGCGCTGCCCCGTGGACACTGACGCACCAAGCGACAGCCAACCCGCCGGCGCGGTCACCGCGGCAAGGCGCAACGTGGGCGTCAGTGTGTCCACGTCGATCACCTCGGACTCGACGTTGCGCGTGGCCTGAATCGAAGCCTGACTCAGCTGCGCACGCGCCGAGCCACGCAACTCGCTGGGCATGTCGAACAGGTCGCCGTGCAAGCGCGCCTCGATCACACCGATCTCGCTCACGCGCTGCGAACGACGGGGTGGCGCACGCAGAGCCAGCGCGTTCTCCGGATCCCAGGCATCCACGCGCGCGATCGCGACTGCAGTCACCTCCAGCGCCCGCGACACGTCCAACGATGCGGCGGCACGCGCCAGCAGGTTGCTCCAGCGATCGTCGGTCTCGGCGAAGAACGTGGTGCCGATCTCGCCTTGATCGCTGACGCGGTTGAGCTGGTAGCCAGCGCCGAGCAACGCCTGCAGTCGGTAGCGACGTCGGCCAGTCAACGTGCCGCGGTACGTGTAGCCAAGCGCGAGGTTGGCGCGACCCAGCTGACGATGGGCGTTGGGGCTCGGCGCGCGCTGAGGTCCAGGAATGCCGCCGCTGCGACCGAGGCTCATCCACAGCACGTCGACTTCGCCACCGGCGAGCGGGATCGACGCGTGCACCAGCGTGTTGCCCTGCGTCACCTGTGCGTTCTGCGTGCGCTCCTGTCGTTCGTCGCCATCCACCAACGTCCCGCCTGGATGCAGATAGGGGAAATCGTTCTGCGCGCCGTCGAGCGCCACATGCGACTGCAGCGCAAAGCCGGGCATCGACGTGGGTGCGCTGCGTGCGTCGAGTGACAGGTGATAGCGACCGTAGGAGCCGGCACCGAGCGCGGCTTGAAGCTGACTCTGCCGCGCGGTCTTCGGCAACAGCTGCACGACACCGCCAATGCTGCCTTCACCGAGCCACGCCGGCGCGCCGCCGCGGTACACCACCACGCCATCGAACAGCCCGAGCGGCAACACACTGAAGTCGAAGGCGCCCTCGTCGATGCTGTCGAGCGGCACGTTGCCGATCAGGACCGAGGTGTGGCCCATGTCGGCGCCGCGCAACGACAGGCCCGAGAAGCTGCCGAAGCCACCGAGTTGTTGTGCGCGTGTACCGGGTGCTTCACGGACCAGCTCGGCCACGCTCTCCAATGCAAGCGGGCGTGCGTTGGCTTCGAGCAAGGTGCCGCTGGCCGTGGCGTCATCGCGACTGGTGGCGGCGATCGGTCGACGTGTCACTGCGGTCGCGCTGTAGCTCCCGGCGCTCGAAGCGTTCGGCTCGCTGCCGTGCGCGTTGTCTTGGGCGCGCGCGATCGCCGATACGGCGGACAACGCCGTCAGCACACACGCAAGCCTGAGAGACACAGACGACACCAGCGAGGCTCCTGCCTCCGGGCTGGCACTGTCTGAATGTTGCGAAAGCGCACGCGCGAACGGATCGCCCGCAGAGCTTGCACACCATTCGCCATCCCCGAGGCGATTCGGTCACACGTTCGGGGTAGGTCTCCGGGCTCACGACCCTAGTCCCCATCGCCTTCCCAGCGTTCGCCAGTGGCTGAAGCAACGTGTGCTTCGTGATGAGGGTTTCGGCCGCTTACCGTGGCGGGTCCGCGTCGGCATCTCACCGACTTCCCTGTTCGAGCCCCACTCTCGTGGTGCCCTATCTCCGGCGTCGCGCCACCGCGATCACCTTCGACCTCGAACGCCGCGGAAGCTGCGGCCTTGCACAAAGCTTGTCAAGCAGCCATCAAGCAGCCGACTGCGTTATCGATCCCGCGGCGATCAACGCGACCACTTCGGACAGCTCAAGCGCCGCGCCGTACACATCACCCGTCGCGCCACCGAGGCGACGCTGCGCCCACAGTCCGATCACGACCGCTGTGACCAGAGCGTAAGCGAGCGGCAACCACAAGCGATGCAGGCCCAGCGCTGCGATCAACGCGCACAGCGAACCGAGCGCGACACACGTGATCGGCCACGCGTGCGCACCGTGAACGGAACGCGCCAACCCTTGCTCACGCGCGGGCGACATGAACGCAACCAGCGGCACGATCGCCGCGCGACTGATCGCAGGCATCAGCGAAAGCTCCCAACCGGACAACGCTGTGATCGCGACGGACAGCGCTTGCCACTTGCCGAGCAACACCAGGATGAGCGCGACCGCACCGTGGGCGCCGATCCGCGAGTCCTTCATGATCTCGAGCATGCGATCACGATCACCGCGACCGCCGCCGAGCGCATCGAACCAATCTGCGACGCCGTCCAGGTGCAAGCCACCGGTGATCAATGCCAGCCACGCCACACCGAGTAGCCCCGCGATCTCCGGCATACCCAGGTCGCGTAACGTCGGCGCTGCAAGCGCGAGCACACCGCCGAGCACCAAGCCCACCCACGGATAGAACGCGACCGACCAACGCAGCTGCGCTGGCGTCACTTCACCGCGCGGATGCAGCGGCAGACGCGTCAGCATCGAGAAGGCCAGGAGCAGCGCGGTGCCCGCCGACTTCATGGAGACACGAGCTCGACCGGCGCCGGACGCAAGCGCATCACCGTGCCCATGGTCGCGAAGTACAGCTCGTCACTGTGTGCGGCCAAGGTCTGATGCGCGCGTCCAGCCACATCGCGAAACACCCGCGCCAAGGCGTTCTCCGGCACGATGCCCATGCCCACCTCGTTGCTGACGATGATCGAGTCAAAGCGCGCCGCCTTCAGCACGTTGGCCAGGTCGGTCACGCGCTGTTCGATCGTCTCCACCGGCACATCGGTCAAAAGCAGATTGGTCAGCCACAGCGTCAAGCAATCGATCACCACCACGTCAGCGTCGGTCATCGTGCGCAGTGCCGTCTCCAGCTCGAACGGCACCTCCTGGGTCCGAAACTGCTCGCGACGCTCGGCTTGATGGTTCAAGGCGCGCTGCCGCATCTCGTCATCAAACACCTGCGCCGTCGCGATGAACGCACGCCTATCACCTCTCGGAACAGCCCAACGCAACGCGAACGCACTCTTGCCCGACCGCACCCCACCCGAAATCAACGCCGTCACGCCCATGGTGGCGCCGTGTGTACCGCAACCGGAAGCCGCGAGCGACTCACACCACTGAGGGCTTGAGACGAAACGCGATGCCCATCGCGTTCAACCGCTCATCCGACTGTTCGAGAAGTGGGTTGGCTTCAAGCGCCGCCTGATACGCGTTGTGCGCGCCATCCGTGTCTTTGAGAAGCTCACGCGCGTAGCCAAGATTGTGAAGCACGTCGCCACGAAATACGGGGTGTGCGTTCTCGGTATTGAGCAATCCCTCGTACTGAGCAAGCGCCGCGGCCCAATGGTCGGACGCCTGCGATTCTAGGAGCACATCGGCCTTGATCCGCGCCACGACGACCGGTGGCCACTCGAAGCGAGGGGCCGCCTCGTCGATCATTCCGTAGGCAGCCTCAATGTCACCCCGCGCTGCACGACTCCGAACTAGCGCTGGAAGGGCCAACTCTGAGGCGCGCGAATCGGAATCGAACACGGCGTCCCACTGAAACTCTATTCGTCGGTGATAGCGAAGCCACAACGATCGCCACAACAGATCCGATGCGGGGTGCGAAACGTCGCTCGCTATCGCCAAGTGGGCCCAATGCGCCGCGCGTGCATCGTCACCCAATTCCATGAAGGCCCAGCCGACTGCTGCGCGTATCAGCGGCGAGGACGCTTGAATGCCCCACAGCATCTGCCTGGCTCTAACCGTCTTGCCCCAGGCGTGGAGTTGGAGCGCGAACTCGATTCGCTTCCAGGCAGTCCACGGCCCCGTCGCGCCGGGAGCTCCCTCTTCGAGGACCTTGGCCGCTTCGTGCGGTCGCTTCGTGTCGATGTACTCCGTCGCCTGGAGCCAGGCTTGGTTAACAATCTGCACGCGAGATTTCTCGAAGTCCGAAGGCACGGGTGCTTCAAGCCCAGGCAACATCTCGGCCCAAATGGGAAACGGTCGGTGCTCACGAACCCTGGGACGAGTTACCTCCCGAACGGCAAACCGATCTGCTCCGTAGTCCGAGATCACCTCCAGATTACGGAGCCCTTTTGACGCTCCGTGCGCAACGATGAGGAACCCCGCATCGGTGAAACGCCGCAGCATGTTCTGAACGGGCGTGACAAGTTCGGGGCGGTCCAACAGATAGTCCAGCATGTGGAACTCGATCGTGTTGATGGCGCTCTCGGCTTCCACTTGCTCGCGTATCGCCCATGAGAGTCCTGCAACTCCATGCTCCAGCGGGACGGACCGCCGCTCCTTGGTTCGGCGGTTCTCGACCGTGCTCGTGGGCCCGCACCCGACGTGAAGCCTGAGTACACCAGGCTGGTGGTCGACAGCACGAATGACATCGAACTCGTTCGCATCGAAACGCGACAACACCAACGCCCCGCGTGCGATCGATACGATGCGAGCCTGATCCTGCTCCGTCGTGAGAGCCGTGAAGAACCCTATCGGCGGGACTTCGGTGGCCGCCACTTGAACAACCGGGAAAACAGCAGGCCGCTCTCTGTCGATCACCGCGCCGTGCGGTCCGACGAACGACCTTGCGTATCGACTCTTGGTAATCGTCAGCTGTCTACGCAGCGACGAACCGTCTCCGGGCAACACCCACTCAAGCGCAATGGCCACGTCTGCGGGGTAGTCCGTCACCCCAGGATTTTTGTCCCGGGTCTCTTCGACTAACACCACGGAGACTCCGAGGTCTTCGACCGACTGGAGGAAGGTGACCGTGTCTCGCCGCGTTGCTGTCGCCTCGCTTCGTACGCTTGTCGAATCGACTAGCGTGAACCCGTCGATCACGATCGCACGCACGGGAACCTTGAGGTTGGCCGTACGTTCCAGTACTGCGAACGCGGCGGCGATCACATGCCCTTGCAGATCGATCGCCTGCTTATCCACGGCATCCGGTCGTTCAGTGAGAAGGTGCGTGACGGCTATACCGCCAACGGTGAGTTCGTCTGCGCGATCGAGAGGTGAGCTTGATCCGGTTTCGTAGACAGTTTGTTTATGCTGCCTGAGTCGCTCGT
>JACZCZ010073157.1_pt1 | contig 39584 bp, 74 predicted proteins | sample 8641811 | NCBI WGS metagenome assembly JACZCZ01 (sample SAMN15324610, study PRJNA640507) | soil metagenome | isolation source: intercropping peanut in the first line | place: China: Luxin town, Laibin City, Guangxi Province | collected 2019-07-25 | depth 10cm m | reverse complement strand
GGAGCGAGATGGCGCGGGTTGGAAGCTCGGGGCGCAGGAGTACGCCGTGGTCTTTTACAGGAGTCACTTTCTCATCCCTGGCAAGAGAGGAGGCAGTTTCCCACTGTCGAGATACGCGCCAAGCTCACCCAAGACGCGCTCGCCAACCGTTGTCCCGCCGCCCCCTGGAATGACCAGGTTAGCCAAAAATTCCTCCTCAAAGGTGGCAACGCCGGACTCGATTGCCTCAAGTTTTGCGCGGACAAGCAGAAGCAGTACGCGCCAGCTCTGGCGGCAAGCCTGCTCCCAAGCCCTACCGGCCACGTCAGGCTTGCGCGTCTTACCATTTCCATCGCGCGTGAACTTGGCGTCAGATGGGTGCGGCAAACGAAGCTCCACGCGCACCTGACGCCCGCCCATCTCAAATCCAACGCTTGCGCGTTCTCCGAGCCAGCCCGTGACGAAACCCGTGGCACCGTAGCGCCTGCACAGGTCCTCCAGTTCCGTGCGCGTTTTGCCAACTGACACTGACGTCCTGCTTGCGTGTCGACTCACGACCCCCCCCCTCTGCACTCGTGCACGTGAGCCGCACCCTGAACAACGCCGTGGAGCATGATGCGCGCCACGCGGACGCTAGTGGACCCCGACGCAATGCGAGCCGAGAGCCGAAACAGGCTGTACGCGACGCACGTGGCGACCGCGCAGACTGCGGGGTTGTAGCGGGCGAAGATCATTAACGAACAGCCCCTTCCAGCGAATCAAGCCACTGCCGCACCTCTTCCATGCCGAAGAGAAGTCCACCCGTTGTCATCTTCACCATGAGATCTGGCTCAGCAGGGTAGCCGGGCGGGATCATGATGGCCGTGTGCTTACCGGCTGCACAGGCCCAACCGAGTTCCAGATGTGCCGATCGGCCGCATGGGAGCACAAGCAGGCAGATGTCGCAGCCACGCAGCGCGTTCATGTCGTTGCGAAACCCCTCCTCTGCTCGAGGTTGGCGCAGTACCCATTGCCAGTGATCCGGATCCCACTGATCGCGCGGCCTATCGCTGACCTGTGACCAATGAAAACCAGGGTCACCGTTTGGCGGGTTGCGGAAGTCATAGACCTCGTGTTCCAGAAGCTCCAGGTACTCCACCACCATCGGCTGGTGCTCGTTTTTCCATGACGTCGCCACGTAGATTTTCATCACATCCTCCTTGGAATCGGGGTCCCCATATCGGAGGGGACCAGGCCGGTTTGCTGACGGGGTGTCAGCGGCGCCACGGGCCGGGATCGAACCGGCTGCCTCCGGATTTGGAATCCAGCGCTCTACCAAGTGAGCTACACGTGACAGGGTGCGGCGCGTGGCCGCGGGGTCTCAGCCTTCCTCGCCTGGCTCGCGCAGTGGAACCTCGCCGGTTTCGGCGGTCTCTGCGACGGGCACGGGACTCTCGCTCATCAGCTTCGCCTCAAGGTCTGACGGGTTGCCAACCTGGCTCGGCAGGTCCAATGCGCGCACGTTGGACGAGTCGCCGACCTCCTCCACAGTCTGCATGCCGAGGCTCAACTCGGGGGCGTAAATGCGCGCCCAGAAGGCAGCGGCGCGGTAGCACAGCATTAGCTCAGGCAACGTCTTCCACTTGCTACCATTCTTGGTCGCCCAACCCTCATCGTTCGCGAGCTTGATCGTGATGAGCGGCCCCACGCACTCTTCGTCGCTGTCACGGTCCTTGGCGTAGGCGCGGCATCCCCATGTCGGTGTCCCTTCCTTGCCCTCGAACCGAAAACGGATCGGCGTGAAGCGTCCAGAGCTGTTCACGGTAGCGATCAAGAACTGCGAGCGCCACGACGGCCGCCCGTGGATGATGTCGAGGTTCTGCATGGCCGCGAACACGGACACGCCAATGCGCGCAGCAAGCTCCATCGCAATGAGCACGTTTGGCAGGTTGCCTTGGTACTCCTTGGGAACAAGCGTCGACGCCGCAAGGGCCTTCGCCATGCGCTGCGCAGCCTCGAAGTTGCCCGAGCTGCTGAACGCGCTGATGCTTCCCGCATGCTCCGCTGATGGCAACGCAAGCGCGTGCCCGTTTGATTTTTGTTCAATTGCCTGTTGAGTCATGTCTCCCTTTCAGGCCGCCCACGGCGGCAGATCGATGGTCTGAATTCCAGCCGGATAGCCCGGCCAACTGTTCTTCTCGACACACTCAGCCATGTGCGTCATGCCGTCTTGAGCGGCCGAGTACCCGCGCGCGATACCGTCCGCGTCGAGGGTGTAGATGGCACTTGCGTACGGCGGCGCCTTCTCGACGGCCACAAAGACGAAGTGCTCGATTGGCTTGTTCACTGCTGCAAATCCGGCGCGGTAGAGCGCGTCTTGGACGAAGTAACGATACTTTGCGATGGACTTTCGAAACCCATCGAAGCTCGCGTCCTCGACCAACTTGAGGTCAACGACCGTTGCCAGCTGCTCGACATAGTAGTCCGCGCGTGACTTGCACTTGAGCTTGGTGCGCGGATCCTCCCACGACACCGTGACCTCTCCGAGTCCCTTGGAGAGCAGACGACGCACCAGGTCATGGCGATGGATCGATGCCTGGACGCCGCGCAAGGTATTCATGGCATCGGCGGAGATGAACTCAAAAGCCCCCTCGTGTTCTGCCCGCCACGAGTCACGCTTGAGCTTGTTTTCCTTGAATCGGCAGTCGCCCCACTCAGGTTCTTCAAGGTACGTCGCTGCGAAGTGATCGGGCTCGAAGATTGCGCAGTGGCCCGCTTTGCCGAACGCAAGAGCTGGCGTCGTCCGGTGAATCTGCCCAGTCGCCCACGCGTGGTAGTGGGCCGGCGACTTGCGCAGCTGGTCGAGCGCGGACTTGCTCACGAGACCTAGACGCGGCGCGTGATAGTCGTCGGACGACAAGTTGGGCAGAAAGCCGAGCGGAAGAGGCGCGCTCACAGCCCCAACCTCCAAACCAACATCGCTGCGGCTCCACCAACGAGCACCGCGCAGACCATGAGTCCGACAAATCGGGCCCTGAACGACCGCACAGACCGGACCATCGCCCCGCAACCGACGCAGCGTGTGCACGTCGAGATGAGCGGCTCGTCGCAGATGGGGCAGATCATCGCCCCCCCCGTTCGATGGCGTCGGCGATGCTCGCAAACCGCTCGAATTCCTCGTCGAGCATTTCGCCGACGGCCGACAGGACATCCTGGACTTCGTTACCCGGTGCCCGTTTGTCGTAGCCGCGAGACTTGAAGATTTCGATCAGCCGCTCGCTCGGCTTCTTCGGTTTGGCCGCCGTATGCTCCGCCTGGGCCGGAAACGTCCGATCCAGGTAGTCAAAAGCAGCGACCCAGACTGGGTCCGCCAAAAGATCGCGACGATCTCTAGAATGCCAACTGCCAAAGCTACCATCATCAGTCACATAGCGGACGCGAGCTTGAGGCATACCGCTGACCACTCCTACGCGCGCTTCGAACTGCCAGATCATGCGGCCGTCGTCCTGGCGATACTCATTATCTGCTAACGGCCTGTTCTTGAGGATGCACGGCAGTACGTGCTTTTCCCAGGCGCCGGGGTGCTCGGCATCCAGAGCCTCGTGGGTACAGCTCTCGTGCGAATAGTTGTCGTACCATCTCCCGGCGACCTCTACGCGCACCTGCCCCTCCTCCCACTTGGCCTCTAGCTTAGGCTCACGCTCCGCTAACAGTCGCTCCGCAATCGCGAGGACGCGCGGCCAGCCGTCGGGGCCCCACGAGCGATCAAGCCATATGTAGCCGTCCGCTCGCAGGCTCACCGCGAACCGCTCCCCATCAAGCCACGCCTCATCCTCCGCGAGCGGCTTGCTTAGCTCTTCGACGGCTGCGGTGAGGCCAGGGTAGCGAGTTTCCAGGTATGATTCGTGTGGTGACACCAGAAGCTGGTCGCCGTTTACGTACACATTGATCTCGTCTTCGGTGGCCTCGACTCGCACCGTCACATCCGGCTTGAATTCAATGGTTCTGGTCATGCTTTTTCTCCAGCCTCAATCCCGATGGCTACCCAGGTTCCGCGCGTGCAGTTCCATCGCGAGCCGTCCAAAAGTGTGATGTTTATCCCGATTACATGGGACAGTTCTTCAACCTGTTTCTTGCCTTTTGGCGTCAACTCAATCCGACCGAATTGACACCCCGCCTCAGGCTTCACGCTAGCCTCCGAATAAGCGACCGCGGAATTCTCACTCCATCAGAGCGCGCCTCGTTGACTAGTTCAACGTCGCTCATGACCGTGAGACGCACGATGCACCTGTCAAAAACGCAACCAGCTGCATGGACAAGTTCCCGACGCTTCTCGCGCATCTTACGCGCAGCGAGCTTCTTCGTTCGGCGACTCCGCCAGTGCACGTCGTTGTGGGTCCGGAACCACCTCAGCGACGTCCGGCGAAACTTCTCATTCCGATCGATGATCTGAGCGCCGCTCATTTGGCACCGCTCCTAATCGCATCCAACTCCGCGTCGTGCGACGCCCCCCAAAGCTGAATGGTGACGCTCGGGCCAACGCGCACGGGTGAGTGTCCGACGAAGCAGACGCGGGGCCACTTGACCTTGGTTACGACGCGCTTGTGCGGTCCGGTCACCACGCCATCGAGTGATGGGCGGTAGATGGCAACGATGTCGCCAGGAGCGGGAATGTACGCCGCAGGTTCCAGTGACCGCTTCAACGCCTCAAACAGGTCCACAACCTTCGCTTTCGTTCGCCTGGTCACGCCGCCTCGCTTTCCAGCTGCCCGTTTGCGATGAAATACTCAATGACGCGCTCAGCGTAGACAGCGACCATGCCCTCACCCTCGGACTTGCACGCAAGCCACAGCGACACATGCAGCGGCACGCGGTCGCCGGAGACCTGACACGCGATTGCGATGCGGGCGCATTCGACTCCGCAGGCGCTTTCGACGCGGAGCCAATCGCTGGCCTCTCGGTTCATTTTGCTCATGACGTCACCTCCGGCAGTTCAGCCCAGTGCGTCACGACAAAATCGGCGCTCGGTTCGAAGTCGTCGGACGTGCGCCACGGGTCTGAGTTTCGCGCAACGGTCCAGCCAATCGATTCGCTGAAATACTCATCCGGGTTTCCGTTCCAGCCACCTTCGCCGTCCGGCTCCGCATCGGCGTCGCGCCAGTCAAAATGCGTCCACTCTGTGACGCCCTCATGTTGCACCAGTAGCAAACACTCCCGCTTCGGCCCCTGGCCGTCCCATTTGACAGCGACGCTCACGACGCCCTCCTAGTTTCCTCACACGCTTCGATCGCCCTCGCCCGCCAATCGACGGTCGAGTCAACAGCCGGCAACAACCGCAGTGCCGCTTCCACGACTTCCAGCCGGTCGCGCATGAGTCGTCGCTGAGCGTCACCCCAGCAGTCGTCGCAGCAGGGGCAGCTCGGTCCGCTCTCGCCAAGGTATTCAGACGGCGAATAACCATCGGCGTCGAAACGGATGGTGACGACACGGTAGGCCACTTCACCACCGCGCGTACCTTCCGGCGGCTCGAATCGCAGCGGCTCGAACTGCGCACCGCAGACGTCGCACACGGGGGACTCGGCGTAACCGGGCTCAGTCTCGCCGCGGTCGATGATTTCGGACTCGAGTGAGACCAACCGCGCGTTGGGATCGATGTCCTTGAGCAGACGATCGAGAGGGGTCATGCTGCCACCTCTCGAGTGCTTTCAGGTGCCGGCAGAATCCCCTCGCTGGACAGCCATGCACGGATGACCTGGGCGTGCACGTTGCCCCGAATGCAGGCCGTTGTGAGCCAGCGCTGGGCCTCCCGCGGGATGACAACCCGATGGCCTTCACGATGGCGCTGAATTGCTTCCCGAATCTGCTGGGCCTGCACCCGCGTCAGGACGTCAGCCGACAGGTACCACGCGCGACGGAGCCAGTCCTCGGCGTCGACCAGCGTCTGGGGAAGGATTGCGCCGGTCATACGCCCACCGCCTTGCCCTGGGTCACGACTACCTGACGGCACTTGGCGATGCCGGGGCGGTCGGACAATGACCGAGCATGGTGGTCAATTTTTCCGGCAACGGTATGCTCGTCGGTCCGAAAACAGAGCTTCAGGCCGATTGCAATGTCGGCGAATTTGATGAGGGCGAGGGTTGTGAGGGTCACTCGGGCGCATTCTCCTTGTGACTCTCACTATGTTTGAAGCTTCAAAGCTTTGCAAGTTCAAACATTGGGAAGGTGTCTTATGTCTATGAAATCACGGAAAATAAAAATTCACCGCTGGCTTCCCATTGAGGTCACCGCGACCGATGGAGCGATAACCGCAGCCGTGCATGACACGTCCGGGAGGCTCATCTGTACCGTGCGAGGCAGCCGCTTATTTGTCGCTAAGCAGCTTCAAAGCATGGGCATCGAGTTCGCTTTTCAGGAGCGATCGGAACTCTTCGATGGTCGGCGCATCGGCGCTGTCAATCGAACCGCGCCCAGTGAGTAACCAGCCTGGGTTTACCTTCAGGGCATCCGCGAGTGTAACAACTGTCGCAGCCGTGATCCCATCAAGTCGCTTCTTGTTAACGATCGCCGAGATCTGACCCGCGCTTACGTCGGCCGTCTTAGCCAGTTTTGCATACCGCCCACGGTCCTTGGGGTACTTGCGAAAGTCCATCGCCTGTTCCAGTCGACCAGGTAGATCGAGAACGGCCTTGGGTGCGGGTTTGCGCGCCTGTTTGGTCGCCGTGGATTTCTTGGTCGCCATATCGTGCAGAAATATTGCCAAGGATTTCGCGTCCATTGCTAGTCCCGCCAAACTTTGCACTTGCAAACTTTTGAATATTCAAACATAGTCAGCCGCAAATGGAACCGAGAAATAGGGGTCATCAGCTGTTGCTGGAGAAAACCAGCACATGGGGCCAAAAGAAGGTGGTTGCTGAGAAGGTTGGCGTGGAGCTTAACCAAATCTCACAGTGGACCGTGGGCGACATTACCCCGTCTGGCCCGAACAGGACGAAGCTTGAGGACATCGGAATACCGAGCCGGGCGTGGGATGAGCCGGTGGAGCCAACCGAAAGCGGGGCCGCCCAATGAGCAGTATCGCTGAACTGGCTGACCATGTCGCGGAGTGTGCGCTTGAGCTGAAGAGAGCACGCGCCCACCGGTCGGAGATAAATCGCATGGAGTGCTCCGCGAGCAATGCTGTGAACAACGCGGAGAAGAAACTCGCTGAAGCCAAGAAGACGCTTGATGAAGCGCTCACGAAACTGGGGTCCGCATGAACGCCCCCCTGCGCACCACGGCATCTTCTGCGGCGGAATCGTTTGATTCTCCATCTGTCGCACCTGTCGTTCGTCTCGTCGCTCATGAGTCTCAACCTGTGGCCGGCCAGCTGCTTAGCAACATCATGATCCAGCGCCTCACACCTGCGCAGGCACTCCGGATGTGCAGGCATCAGCTCAAATGGACCATTCGAGGAGCGGCCGCGCATTTTGGCGTCGCACACAATACGTGGAGCAATTACGAGCTCGGGCGCGTCACTGTACCCGCCGACGCCCTGCTCTGGATCGTTCGCAAATGTGAGGAGATTGGGAGATAACAATGCCGCATTTACGTATCATTCTTGACGGAGATGGTGCCTTTGCGCAGGAACTTTCCGGGCGCACCGTGCATCATGTAACCGAACCGTTCACGATCGCTGGGTTGGCCCAGGGAATGGCGAGCGGAAAGCCATCCGTCGCGTTCATGATCCCGCTCCCAGACGGTAGCGTTGTCGTTGCAGAGACCTCGCTTGCGCTGCTCGTATCAGCGTCGCGGACACTCGTTGCTAGGCATGGTGACCCAACAAGAGAGGGCGTCCATGAGCATCACTGACGATCCTGCGAAGGTGGACACCACACTGGATGCCGCTGGGATGCAGAAGAGCTACCTAGTCCTATCCAACGAGGAACGCGCGAAAGGCTTCGTGCGTCCGGTGCGGCGGTCCTATACCCATGAGACGTGTGGGGCGGTCACCACAATGGGACTCGCGATTGCGGAGACGTACGCAAGAAACCCTTCATTCTACAGTGGGACTTACTGCGTCAACTGCCGGTCTCACTTCCCGGTTGGATCCGCTGGGGAATTCACTTGGGAAGATGGGAGCAAGGTCGGAACATGACCCTCGCCGTCTGCATCGTCGTCGCTGTCCTACTGCTCGCGGTCTACTTGCTCGGAGTATCGGTATGGCTCGCTGTCGGCATGGCGTTTGGACTAGCTGGTGATGAGCGCGCACTTGATCGCGTCATGTACCTGGCCGTGCGCTGGCCGCTGGTGGTGATTGGAGTGGTGCGGTGATGAAGGCGCGCAAGTACCTCGAGCTAGGCGAGGCCGCGGACTACCTCCGCGTGTCCGAGACGACGTTCAAGAAGCACGTCCGCCCCAACGTGCCCTGCTCGTACATTGGGACCAAACCCGTGTTCCATGCCACGGACCTGGATGCCTACATGACCGACCATCGCCACTTCGCCAACGACCGCCCCAAGCGCATCAAGGGCAGTGCCCACAACCTCGTGCGGCTCAACCCCAAGGCCGCGAATATCTCGGAGGCATTGGGCTGATGGGACGCCGAGCAAAGACCCCCCGCGCCGAGTGGACCGGCGAGTTCTGGCGCTTGCGCTTCACCCATGAGGGTGTGCGCCACGACTTCAAAAACCACACGATCAAGAAGTCCGATCTGGTGCGTAAGAACGCCTGGGAGAGGGAGCGCGTGGCGTTCGTGTTCAGTGGGGCATGGAAGGACCAACAGTCCCACGGTTCCGATCCTGGAGCCCTGCTCAAGGAGGTTGCGAGCCTCTATTTGGCCGAGGTGTCAGGTGGCGAGATCACGGCCCGCACGGCGGAGCTCTACACCGACCACCTCCGCACCCAATTCATTCCGCGGTGGACGAAGCTGTCGGACATCACGCGTGGCGCGCTGGCGGCCTACCAAGCGGAGCGGCTCAAAGAGGTCACGTACGAGACGGTGAAGAAGCAGCTGAGCACGCTCCGGCAAGTGCTCAAGTTTGCCGAGGCGCGCGGCTGGATCGGCGAGCTCCCCAGGTTCCCCCCGAGCCCCAAGAAGTCGAAGGGCACCCGAGCGCGGGCTGGTGGTCGAGGGTTCACGGAAGGGTTCACGGCCGAGCACACGGCTGCCATCCTGGGCAAGCTGCACAAGGTCACGAAGGCATCCCGGGAGGATGGATGGGCCTGGCCCGTGTACGCGTTCTTCAAGGTACTCGACGAGACCGGGCTCCGTCCCGGGCTGCTCGAGGGGATGCGCTACGGCACCCACTGGCGGTCGGGTCAACCCTACATTGCCGTGAGCGCGGACATCGACAAGAACCGATGGGCCCGCAATGTGCCTCTCAGCCCTGAGGCCCTGGCCGCCTTGGAGTCCGTCACCCCCCACCCAGATGGGCGGATGTTTCGGCACTTGGATTTCAGGTTTTCACTCCGCAAGGCCGCGACCTTGGGAGGTGTCCCGGCGCACATTGCGGACCGCGTCCACACCTACGACCTGCGTCACGCGCGCACCACCGATTGGGTGAACAAGACGGGGAGCCTGCCCGGCGTTGGGTTCTTGGTTGGGCACAAGCAGGCCACGACCACCAACCGCTACAGCCACGCAGACCAGAAACAGGGACAAGAGGTGATCGAAATGATGACGGCGAGAAAGCTTTTGGATAGTGGGGACGATAGTGGGGGCGGACGCGAAAGCGCCCCGGGCGGGTCGTGTGACCATCTGCCCGAGGCGCTTAGTTTTGCCTTGTGCGAAGAAGAGGACTCGAACCTCCACGGGAGTTACCCCACCAGCACCTCAAGGGGAGGTGGTCTAGCTGAATCATCAGACTTGCGCGCCAAAATGGACGCGTCGGGTCGCCAGGGGTCGCGGTTGGGTCCCAATATTGGGGAACGCCCCCACTATTTCCCGGCTCGATTTGAGCTCGCCGCAGTAGCCGCTGGCCTCGGGATTCTCCCCCAGGAGGTCGCGTAATGGCCCAGGTCAAGTGCACCAACGCCAAGGCCGTCCACGCTGCAATTGAGGCGGGCGACGTCCCGGAGATTCACGGCGACTTCACGGTCAAGATCACCGTGGACTGCAGACTGGTGATCCAGTCGGGATCACCCACCGTCGAGGCGAACGGCTCGTCCCAACCCCGCGTCGTGGCGAACGGCTCGTCCCAACCCACCGTCGAGGCGAACGGCTCGTCCCAACCCCGCGTCGTGGCGTACGACTCGTCCCAACCCCGCGTCGAGGCGTACGACTCGTCCCAACCCACCGTCGTGGCGTACGACTCGTCCCAACCCCGCGTCGTGGCGTACGGCTCGTCCCAACCCCGCGTCGAGGCGAACGGCTCGTCCCAACCCCGCGTCGAGGCGTACGGCTCGTCCCAACCCCGCGTCGAGGCGTACGGCTCGTCCCAACCCACCGTCGTGGCGAACGGCTCGTCCCAACCCACCGTCGTGGCGTACGACTCGTCCCAACCCACCGTCGTGGCGAAGGGTTACGTGCAGATCTCTGTCCGCGGGCGGGTTGCCGTCAAAGCCGTGGCTACCGTGGCGGTCCTGGTCGCTGGGACGTTGGCCACCATTGAGGGCGCCGGCTTTATTCAACATGTCGACCAGTCAACACCCAGAGCGTGGTGCGAACACTACGGGGTCGAGATTCGGGAATTCGATGGCGTCGAGTGCGCCATCCTCTTCAAGGGTTTGGACGAAAACTTCACCGCGAAGTGGCGAGAATTTAAGTATCTGCCCGGCACTACTCCAGCGTGCGATGACTGGGACCCTAAGGTCGAATGCGGCAGAGGTCTGCACTTCTCCCCTAGCTGTGGGCACACGCGGGAGTTCATCGTTGCCTCAAAGTGGGTCGCGTGCCCGGTGAAGCTAGAGGACATCGTTGTCCATCCGGACGGCACCTACCCGCAGAAGTGCAAGGCCCCGCGGCTCCACGCGCCGTGCTGGGAGGTGGACAGAGATGGTGAGCCGGTGGTGGCGAAGGAGGGCACGTGACCGACGCAGTGGCTATCACGATGGCATGCGTATCGGTTGCCATGCTGGTGTCCGGCTCAGGAGTTCGCGCGCGACTCAAGGCGCTGCGCGAAAGGCGACTTGCGGACGGTCTCTACATCGAACGGCTTGAGCGCATTCAGCGCGACCTGTTCGCTCGCGTGGACTCGCTCGAACGCGAAAACGCCGCGCTCCGGTTGGAGCTCAACAGGCCGCGTGAGGCGACAGCGGAGGTGGATCATGACTGAAACAAGCATTGAATGGACCGTTTTATGTGGGCGAAGGCTCGGTGTGCTCAAAACAGCTGCCCATAGGCTTGGTCTATCGTTTGATGAGTATCGGGCTCATTTGGATGCTGGTCATCGGTGGTGCACCGCATGTCGACTGTGGCACCCAATCGCTGATTTTGACCGAGATTCCAGCCGCGGACTAGGGCTGAAGTCTGTATGTAAAAATGTTGCTCGCGAGCGCAACCGTATAACTCGGCATCGTCGAGACCCAGTGAAACAGAAGGCTAGACTAGCCGTAGCGCTGGCTGTTCGTCTCGGGCGTCTCCCGCGGGCTAATTCTGTACCGTGCACTGATTGTGGGCGTACCTGGACAACAGGTGACCTTCGCCACGAGTACGACCATTTCAAGGGCTACGCGCCAGAACACCACCTAGCCGTCGAGGCTGTGTGCACCAAGTGCCATCGTTCAAGGGAGTCCGTCCGTGGCAAGCACTGAGATAGAGTGGTGCGACAAAGTATGGAACCCGGTGCGGGGCTGCTCTCGCGTCTCAGCCGGGTGTGAGCACTGCTACGCCATGGGGCAGGCGCACCGCTTTTCCGGGCCGGGCAAGCCGTACGACGGGCTCACGACAATCCGCCGCGGCAAGGTCGACTGGGCCGGACACGCGCGCCTCGTGCCGGAGATGCTCGACCAGCCGCTGCGATGGAAGAAACCACAGCGCATTTTCGTCAACTCGATGAGCGACCTGTTCCACGAGTCGCTGAGCAACGAGGACATTGCAGCGGTCTTCATGGTGATGGCCGCGTGTCCGCAGCACACTTTCCAGGTGTTGACGAAGCGCCCCAAGAGAATGCTGGAGTGGTTTCGTTGGGCAGATTCCTACGTGGCGAGCGGAGGCCCGGACGGTGCCATTGGTGTGTTGATGAAAGTGCTCGGCGAATGCCCATGGCCGTTGGCGGGCGTGCTTGTCGGTGATGAGGCTTACAGCGACGCGGCGTTCGAGGCGGTGGACCGTGAGTGGCCCCTCCCCAACGTCTGGCTAGGCGTCTCCGTCGAGAGCCAAGAGCAAGCAGACAAGCGCATCCCCGTGTTGCTGAAAACGCCAGCTGCTGTGCGTTTCATTTCGGCTGAGCCGCTGCTCGGCCCGGTGAACCTGACGCAGCTGAAGACCTACTCCGTAGGCGCAACGCTGCGTCAGGAGAACGCTCTTCGTGGTACGGGTATCGAGTTTTCAAGTGACGGCGGCGGTGGGCAGTGGTTCACGAAGAAGCTCGACTTGGTCATCGTCGGAGGCGAGAGCGGCCACGGAGCGCGCGAGTGCGAGGTGTCCTGGATTCGGAGAATCGTGAGCGATTGTCAGCGAGCTGGAACGCCTGTGTTCGTGAAGCAGCTTGGGGCGTATGCCCGTGACCAAGACCATTTCGGCGCTGCCACGAAAAACCTGCGGCACAAGAAAGGCGCCGATATGTCGGAGTGGCCCGAGGACCTCCGCGTCAGGCAGATGCCGGGAGGCGCGAAGCTGTGATCCCGACATGCGGCTACTGCCAAAAACCTGCCGACATTCGCAGTCTCGAAGCTCGCTCCAAGGACCTGCACGCGGAGCTGGATGAGTTGCGTGAGGCGACCGTGGAGGTGCCTCGTGGCTGACTTCTACTCGACTGACGAGTGTGCTGAGCTGTGGAACTACGATGACCCGGACGAGGTGATCCAGATCTACTTCGACGAAACCGCGTGTGACGATTGGCCCGCGATGATCACGGTCTACGCAGCAAATTACATCGACGTCGACGACCCAGACTTTGAAACGTCCGAGTTTCCTGACCCTGTCAAGCGCGCTCCAGATGAGGATCTGGTCATAGATTTTGTCGCGTGGGTTCGCGAAAACATCAAACCTGAGAATCTTTGTCCAGAGGCGCTGGAAGCACTGAAAAGACTGGGGGATCGGCCGTGACCCACGACAAATACCCCACCCTGCACGCCCTAGGCCTCGGCCCGGCGCTGGACGAGATTGAGCGGGTCTGCGCGATTGGAGAGGCGGGCAAGTACGCGGGGCAGGCAATCGATCCACGCCCCGGTCTACACGTCGACCACGCTCTCGATCACATAACGGTCGCCTGCTCGACGAAGCTCCAAGGCCGCGACATCGAGACCGATGAGCGGAAAATTGCGCACGCGGCGGCGAGACTGCTGATGGCGGTTGCGACGAGCGGAGGTGGTCAATGATCGCCGCCCTCTACGTCGACGAAAACGGCATCTATTCTGGACGTCCCGACGTGGACGCTTGGGGCGAAAGTCGTGACGCGCGCCTGTACGCTGGGCCTCATCCGGTGGTGGCGCATCCGCCGTGCTCGAGGTGGTGCCGGCTCGCAAAGTTCGTGGAGTCACGATATCCCGCGTTTCGCGTCGGTGACGATGGCGGCACCTTCGCAGCAGCGTTGGCCGCTGTGCGCAAATGGGGCGGCGTGCTCGAGCATCCAGCTTGGTCGATGGCGTGGGCCGCACACGGGCTCACTGCACCAGCGTCACGCGGGTGGTATCGCGACATCGATGGCGGGTGGTGTTGTGAGGTCGCACAAGCTGCGTACGGACATCGAGCGACTAAGCGCACGTGGCTCTACTACGTCGGCACCAAGCCGCCGGCGCCGCTGAACTGGGGCGCCCCACGTGGCACCATGGTCGTCGGTCACTGCAAGCGATCCTACGGTGGGAAGATATTTCGCGCGAACGGGAAGCGCATGTCCGCCCGGGAAGCGGCTGCTACCCCCCCCCAATTCGCAGAAGCATTGATCGGCCTGGCACGGCTGGCTGGGCGGGAGGTGGCAGCGTGAACACGCATAGACAGCCCGTCCCCACCGAACACGACGAACAGGTCATCTTTGTCCGCTGGTTCCGGATGCAGTTTCCAGATGTGAGGATCTTCGCGGTCCCGAATGGTGGACAGCGAAACCCAGTGACAGCGAAGCGACTCAAAGACGAAGGTGTCGAGCGTGGGGTGCCAGATTTATGCATCCCCGCATGGCGCCTATGGGTTGAAATGAAACGCGCTTCTGGCGGCACAACACTGAGACATCAGAAGGAGTGGCACGCCTACCTCAGGAGCATTGGCGACACGGTCATGGTGTGCAGAGGGGCACGGTCAGCGATGGCGATGGTGCGGGAATTTGTGCGCGGGAGGAAGGTGGCGTGAACGACAACCTCAGAATATCCAGCGCCTCCGATCAGCCGTACCAAATGCGCTCACCGTGCAAGAAGTGTGGCCATGACATCGGTTTTGTAACCGAGCAGGGATCACAGGATGTGGTCCGTTGCAGCTCTTGTGATGCGTACTGTTACTGCGCGCCTCGTGTTGAGACCGGAAAGGCAACAAGAACCGTTGCCAAGCGACCAGGGATAAATCCGAAGATGCGCGCGCGGATCTTGGTCGTACGAGCCAATGGAAAGTGTGAAATTTGCGGTAGCGCTGGTACCGAACGCGACCCACTGCACGTTGGCCACCTGATCAGCCGAGAGAACGCTTTTCGCCTTGGAATGACGGAGAGCGAAATTGATAGCGAGGAGAATCTTTGTGCAATGTGCGCCGAGTGCAACCTGGGACTTGGACACGAGACCGTGCCAGCCCGCCTTCTAGCCAGGGTCGTCATGGTGCGCTTGCGCTTTGGAAAGGGGGCTTGGTGAGCGGACGAATCAGATCGGTGAAGCCAGAGTGGCTCGAGGACGAACGAATGGCCTTCGCTACCCCGGTAGCCAGAGTTCTTTCAGTGGCGCTCATGCTTTTGGCTGATGACTACGGAAATGGTCGCGCAAACGTCTCATGGCTCCGCGGACAAGTGTTCCCCGGAGACGACTCAATCGACGCAACGCGCGCAGCTCTGGACGAACTTGTGCGCTTACAGTTCGTAATCTTGTACGAAGTTGATGGTCAGGCGTATTTTTCACTGCGCAACTGGCAAAAACATCAACGCGTTGACAAGCCAGGCAAGCCACGCGTGCCACCAGTTCCGACACCGGAGCAAGTCACGAAGGTAGCCAAAAGAAGCCGAACCGGTGGAAGTAAAGTTCCCGTGGTTCTCGAGAAAGTTCCGGAGACGGCTGATAATGTTCCAGAGACACCCGCGAAAGTTCCAGTGGTTCTCGCGCCTGATCTGGACCACGACCACGATCTGGACCACGACCACGACCATCAGCGAGCGGCGGTGGATGTAAACTTCGCTCAAGATGTGCACCTGCCGGTCGCTGGAAAAATTCCATGCCCACCCGACCTGGCCCTCACCGAGGCGCAGGTGGCGCAGCTGGAACTTGGGCTCGGCATTACGAAGCCGATCATTGAACGATGGACGCCGCTGGTCCGCGCGAAGTTCGTTACCGGCGATCCTAGGACTTTGGACAAGTGGCGGCGCTCTTTGAGCACGGCAATCACTGCCGATTGGCAGACAAAACGCGACCAAATGCGCTCATCCGTCACAACCGAAGCCAAATCGGAGGACGCTCCGTGGACGAACTAACAATCACCCGGTGGTCAAACCTCGTTGACCCGCACGGTGAGCGCTACACGATGACCTGGGCCAGGTTGGCCAAGCTGTTGACCACTAGGCGGACGTTCGACGGTGACAAGAAACACTCTGGTTGGAGCCCTGCCACGTTTGCTGGCGACAGGAGGGCCCTAGAACGCGTCGAGTCCGTCCAGGCCCTCTGCCTCGACTACGATGCTGGTGAGCCGTTAGACGATGTCCTAGGCCGGTTTAAAGGGCTATCCCTGGTGATGCACACAACACGCAAGCACACGGCGGCCATCCCCAGGTGCCGGGTGGTCATCCAAGTGTCGCGATCAATGTCGGGGGACGAGTTCTCAAAACTATGGCGGAGGATCTCACCCAAGGCCGGTGGAGTTGACGCGGCGCCCAAGGACCCGAGTCGGTTTTGGTTCACGCCAGGGTGCCCGCGTGAAGCGGAATTCATTGGCAGCATCGTCCATGGGGCACCATTGGATGTTGACGAGTGGCTCGCGAAACCCGATCCAGTTGCGCCGCAGCAGCCAGTAAGGCGTGATGACACACCACTGGCAGACCGCGCCCGCCAGTACGTCGCCAAGATGCCTGGAGCAACCTCTGGCCAGGGTGGGCACCAGACAACGTGGCACGTGGCTCTGGTGTTGGCGAAAGGGTTTGGGCTCTCTGTGTCGCAGACGCTCGACGGGCTCCGCGAATACAACCAACGGTGCAACCCGCCGTGGTCCGAGCGTGAGCTTGCACACAAGGCCAAGGGGGCTCAGTCAGCAAACGTGCCGCACGGGTTCGTGCTTGATCGAGACCGTCCATGGAGCCCAACCGCTCGTCGTGAGATCGAGTCAGCTATCGGCCCAGATCAGTCGTGGGTTGATGACCTGGTAGACCAGGAAGAGCGCAAGGCGATTCAAGAAGATGGTGCACCATCGCCATCAGCCGCTGTGCAAGATGAACCGACGCGCCTGCACTTTGAAGACGACCTGTTTCGCGTCGCTGCACTCAGAGCGACCGAAGCGAGAGAGCCTGAACGGATCATGACCACTGGGCATTCCGTAATCGATGAGCAAACCGGCGGGTACGAGAAAGAGTTCTGCTGGGTCATTGGCGCGGACACTTCATGGGGAAAAACATCCCACTCCATCATGACCTATGATGTGAATGCTGAGCTTGGGTTCAGGCCGCTAATTGTAACCTTGGAGGACAGTGAGAAGCTCTACGCTAGCAGGTTTTTAGCGCGCAGAACCGGCATAAACCCAGGCCACCTGAAGCGTGTTCGAAAAGGCCTCGCCGCGTTCTCGTCCGAAGAAATTGACAAGATCACGAGTGCCGTCAGGGACACCACCCATAAGCCAATCATTCTCGACGCACGAGGAAGACCTATCGAGTGGATTGCGAAACGCATCAAGGCCATTGTTCGCGATCAGGGAATCGACCTTGTCATGGTTGATTACTTGCAGGCAGCGGAAAACGAGCGGCCACAGAAGGACAGACGGGTTGCGCTCACGTACATCGCAAGGACGGTGACGGACTCTATAAAGACCGCAGGCGCCGCTGGCATCCTTTATTCACAAATCACGGTGAGTGAGCACAAGAAGACCCCAGATCGGCACTCACTGAAAGAGTCGCGCGACATCGGGAACGCGGCCGAGACTGTGGCTCTTGGGTTTATTGCTGAGGCGGACATTCCGCGCAAAACAGACGACACGATCAAAGCTGGCACGAAGGTCCTGTTTGTAGACAAGGTGAAGGACGGTCCACCAAAGCAGGTGCACAGGATGAATTGGGACGACAGACTGGCCTGCTTCTTTCCGGTCAAAGGCGGAGAGCAACCCCATCAGCAGCGACCTGGGTACGCGATGAATTTCAACAATGAGTTTGACGGTGGTTTTTTTGATGACCTGACCGCGCCATTGAGTCCTCCTCACTGGAGCGAACGCCAATGACCGACCTCCGCACCCGCATCACCAAAGCCAGCCAGCGCGCGATCCACAGGTTCGGCCCGACCGCGCAAGCCAACAAGGCGTCGGAAGAATGCCAGGAATTCATCGACGAACTAGCCAAATTTCGCGCCGGTCACGCGACCGCTGAGGACGTTGCCCGCGAAGTCTGGGACGTGACGATTACGAACCAACATATGCATCACATCCTCACGAATGTCATCGGAGCGGCGCGCATGCAGGAGCTTGGCGAGGAGAAGTTGGAGAAGTTTTTGGAGGCGATAAAGTGAAAAATATAACAATCGAAGATGCGCTTAAAGCTGTTGCGGACATGCGGACACCAATCGACATGAATGCGCTCTGGTGCGTGGTGGTAATCGGACCAGGAACCATCATCGCGCAGCCCAACCGACTTCTCGCTGAGGCGCGTGCGAAACTGTGGCAATCAACGATTGACCAGCGATATATGCAGAGTCCGCCGACCGAGCACGACCCAGTCATGTATTGCTCGGTCCAACTTTGGCCAGGTTCAGAGGAGACGCACGCTCATCAACTCACGATCCACGGCGGCGACCCGGAGGACATATGCTGAAATTCACCGACCCAATCCTAGCTGAGTGGGAGAAGACGGTGTGTGAGGAGACGCTGAGGAGACTCGGCGACACGAAAACCAGTCTTGATGCGGCCGGCGCGCTAATAGTTGCCGTCGGCATGATGGAAGGCAGAAAGCACCACAAAGGCACCTCTGACGACACCTTGCGACTCCGCGACACCATTGGCAAGGAGCTGGAGCAGGCGCGTGAGCTGCGAGCCAAGTACGCCGAACTCGAAGCCAAGTACGCCGCGACCCAGGAGGCAGCCGGACTCGCTGGCAACCGGAACATCGAGCTGGGGCGCGAGAATGCGGAGCTGCTGAAACTGCTTCGCCTGGTTGAAGGCAGAGGCGACGAATACCAGGCTTCGCCGTGCTGCCCGGTGTGCTTCGCTCAGGCTCACATTGAGACCTTTCAGGTAGAAAAGCATGAACTGAACTGTCGGTTGGCCCGAGCGCTAGGGGTGAAGGTCGATGACTGACTTTTTCGAAATAGAGAGGGCAGCTCGCGAAGCCGCCGACCAATTCAAGGCCATCGTCCCTGGGGATTCCGAAGGTGAGATGGCTCTGCGTGAATCGCTGTCCCTATCAATCCTCACACTGGTTCACTGTTTCCCAGCTGTCCCGGAGTCTCGCGCGCCCAACGGGTGCACGTGGAGTATTGCAGGCAAGGGCGGCCTGTATGTTGTTTCAATTCAGCGGCCCAATGCGCACTCGTTCGCGGCACTGTACCTGAGAGAGTCGTCGAAACTTTCGCGCGCGCTACGGGTGGTCGATGAGCTACTGAGCAGCGGATCCATTGATGAGCCGACAGCAAGCACCTTGCGCCAAGCGCTCAGTGGGGAGGGTAACGTCGATGACTGAGTGGGAAAAAGTCGAGCTCTGCGAACTGTACGACGGCAACTGCTACGTCATCATTCGCAACGGTCATGTCGACTCTGACATTGCGCGAAACGGCACGATTGACGGCGCTAGCCACGTGCTCGTGGATGATACCGGCGACCCACTTGAGGTCCCCGACAAGAGGTTGGCGCCATGACATCCATCATCCTCTCCGCCCGTGAAGTCGTCGGGCTGCGTAACGGGACCATCTCTGTGTTGAGGCGGCCGGCGACTGTCACAAATGGGTTCGGTGTCCCGAAAATGATTGACGGGTTTTGGGTTGCGCGCGCCACAGACGGCGCAAATGCATGCGTTCGCGTGCGCTGCCCATTCTCCAGTGTCGGCGACGTGCTCACGGGGAAGGAGACGTGGGGCGACGCGGACATTTACTACATAAGCCACACGAACGATTGCCCTGGTGTTATTGCGTACAAGGCCGACCTCAGCGCCATCCAGTTCAACGCTGACAAGCCGCGTGCCGTACCTTCGTTCAACGTCGCCCAGTACAGCTGGGACCGCATGAAGTGGCGCTCCCCCGCGACGATGCCCGCCTGGGCATCACGCATCTCGATTGAGGTGACGGGGCTCAGGGTGGAGAGGCTGGATAATGCGACCGCTCACGAACTGCGACTAGAGGGCATCACAGAGTCCGACGTAAAGGACCCATGGTTTGGTGACTTCGACCTCTTTGCATTGGCCAATGAGCGTTGGGACTCCCGCTTCGGCAAGAAGTTCCCAGCGTCGTCGAACCCGCTGACTTGGCGGGCGGAAGTGAAGGTGGCTCATGGCTAAGCAAAAAAACTACCTGCACGGCGCTGAGCTGCGCGACGGCAACGGACAGCCATGGTTTGCAGACTTCGCTGAGCGCGCGGTCAGGGTCGTCAATGCCGCATTCGGCGGAATGCATCACGTGTCAAACGCCAGATGGGAACGTGGCCACCTATGGTGCTCGGTGTACGGAGGACTGTCGACGTGGGACTACAATGGGCTCACACGACTCGTTCTGGCTGCGCATGATCACTGTGTACGCGCAGAGGTGCAGCCCAGTTCGCATCGCTGTCTCGGAATTCTCATCAGCCGTCGCGTGCCGATGGCACAGGCTGGCGATTTTCCCATGTGCAATGGACACCCAACGCTCCAAGAACATCTGACGAAGCTTGGCTTCTCGGTGGGGGAGGCGGCCAATGGCTGACCTAAAACCCGGCGACATCGTCAAAGGTGCAGAGGTCACCCGAGTCACCGAGAAGACCGTGTACTACACGTGCTCATGCGGGAGGCCTTCATCCAAGGGCATCGGCACGTGGCGCAACTACGTGAACCTGAAAAGCGTGAAGGCCATCACGTGCAAGAAGTGCGGGCGGGCACGCATTAAGCCGACGTGGGGAGACGCGGGAGTATGAACGCAAGACTGGAAGCCGAATACCAAGCGCGCCTACATGAGCAGAGGCTTCGCGTTCGGTTGCTGTGTCCAGCCGGATGGCTTGACGAGTCAATGGGGTTGGCGAGGACTATCTACAAATTCACTTCCGTTGACATGTGTCGCGCGGTCGAGATGGTGGCCGATGAGCTTCAGCGCGGGGCAACCATTGAGGATATCCGAACGATGGTTGCAGGTTTCTGCGCAATGAAGCAGGTGGCTCGGGCTGGAGGGGTGAGATGAACGCAACCCGTTGGAGAGTCGCATGGCTGGACGCCGCAGGGGACGTCCAGGCGGTCTACGTGTTCGCGCTTGGTCCGGTGGAGGCTCACCTCAAGGCGGCCACCTATGCCAACATCCCGGCCTACAATGACTGCGACCTCAGAGAGGTGAACTGGCCTGCTGAGTATGAGGAGGTGGGCGAATGAATCGACGCGAGGAGGCTAACATGGTTGGACAAACAAGACACGAAATCTGGGACGACGACATTGACTTCTTCATCAACGACGCGCCAGCAAGCGTCATCAAGGGCATCAACTACGAGGGCATGGTTGCTGTCAGCAGGGACTCCTTGGAGGCGGCCAGTCGCACGCATGACCGGGAGATAGGCCGACTGTCCACCACGACGCGAGCGAGGAGAATCCTCGGCTGGTGGGCAACGGTACCGCTGGAGCACCGAAGAGTCCTTGGTGACCCCGAGTGCCAGGACAACTGGGGCTACTACACGCGACGCAACGTGTGGCCAATTGGGTCTGCTGTGGAGTTCGGCGCCCTGGTTGGAGCGGCTTTTGCGGTGGAGAGAGACAGGCAGAAGCTCCTCGATGCCTGCGGACACCGCGGAAAAAAGCAGTGCCGCGAGTACCTGACCAAGCTCAAGGAGAAGACGCGGCGAGCGGTCCAGGATGCCCATGCGGCATGCAGGGATGCTAGGTCGGGTGGGTACCGGCAATGGGCGGAGGGGTCAGGATGAGTTCCTGGATGAAGGTCAGCGCCGCGGCCGCTAGCATGGGAATGAGCTACAGCGGGGCATTGCGCCGCCTCAAGCGCATGGATCGCAAGCTGGGCGGGCGACTCCTGCGCAACCTCAATGAGTGGGAGGTCTGCGTAGCCGTGCTGGATGAACTCAAGAACCCCGACGCCTACAATGTGCGACTCGAAGGGCTGGATTCACGGATGAGCGACATGGACGGGAAAATCACAGCGCTCCGAAATTCGCACCAAGCACACCGCCGAATCACCAAGAAACGCCTAGAAAAACACTACGAGGCGATCAAGAAAATAGGCGAGGCCATGCGGGCAATCGGGGCACTTTCACTGACCGACCATGACCTAGGCTGACCACTCGCGCCACTTATGATTTGGAAGCCCCGTGGCCTACGCGGTCACGAAACCAGCAACCACTCATCCCGCCTGGTCGATGTCTGGATGCTGCTCCCGAAACCTTCTCAGGGTCCGAGGTTCAATCTCGAGTCTCCCTGCAGCCTCAGTGAAGTTTCCGGTCTCACGGATCGCCTCACGAATAATCCGGACCGCCTCGGCTCGCAGAGTTGGGAACCCGCCCTGAAGGCACCCGCTCAACACGACGGCCGGTGCCGACGCCTTGCCGCTCACTTGACCAACCTCAAGTGAGGTTTCGCCGGCTTTACCGTCCGATCATACATCTCGCCGTAGCCATGGAGGATTTCGATCCAAGCCGCACGGTCGGAGCCATTGTAGTGCGCGAGAATGAGGTTCATGTCCTCCATGTTTTTGGCGACCGTACTGCGATGAATGCAGAACTCGCCAACGCCGCAGGCCTTGGAACGAGCCAGGTGGTGGGCACATCCGTTGCTGAGGATTTCCAGGGCTTCTGAGTTGGAGATTTTCTTGCCGTCGGTGGTGTAGGTGTTCATGTTTGCTTTGTCCTTCTGAGTTACATGTTAGGACCAGCTGGTCCGCTAGTCAACAGAAACTGCACGGCCCAAGAAAAATAGTTCATGGGCAAGGGCGGAAGCGCGGGAGCCGGCGGCGGAGGTGGAATCACAGCCAACTCGCTGGCCGCAGCTGGTATCAGTTTCGATGGTTCGCCGACTGAGCTGAAGCGCACCTGGAAAGCGACGTTTGGTGCCGAGCTGACGAGTGCCTCGCAGGTACACGCCGTGCTCGGACTGACCAAGTCGGACCTTGGATCCATGGGCGGCGTCGAGATCAGCGGAAACCAGTATCTGCGCAAGATGGAAATCCGAGCGTCAGGAAATGGCATCCAGGTCGGCAAAACGTTTCGCCCAGGGGTTGTGCACCACGACCACCTGTTCTTGGCTCCTCACCTGCAGGGCAAGGGTCTCGGGACTCGAATGCTCAAGGGTCAAGTGAGCCAGTATCAGCGGATGGGGATTAAGAAGATCAACCTGACCGCCGCTGAAACTGGGCGCTACGTGTGGCCCAAGATGGGATTCAGGGCTAACTCTGAGAGCATGGGCAAGTACCGCTCCGAGTTCAAATCCTATCTCAAGGAGCGCGGGCTCCCGGTTCCAAAAAAGATTCACTCGGTCCAACAGATCGCGCGCACGACCCACAAGGGGAAGCAGGTGGGCAAGGACTTCCTGCTCAACCACAGCTCGGTGCGGGTGCAGGACATGTCGATTCGAGTGGCGAGGCTGGCGAGGAACCTGCAATGAGTGGGGAAGGCGACAAGGAAAAGAGGGGCGCCTGGATTCCAAAGCCGGGAGTTTCTGCCGATAAAAGCCTGGAGAAACTCGCTGACAAGCTCGGCTCCCCGCTCGAACTCGCCCCGCCTAAACGTCGGGGCAAGTAGTGACTCGACCGGTCTACCCCAGTAGCAATGAGCTCGGTGTACCGGACCTCCTTCCGTCACCAACCACAAGCGCGCCAGGACTGACCGCGCCGTTCATCATCTGGGGCGACGCGGCAAAGCAGCGCTCGGTGCAAGGCACCTTCGGGTTCTACACTGAGGACCGTCGCTTCAACCGAATCTGGGAGCGCCCAGAAATGATACCGGCCACGCAGTGCACGGCCGTGGTCGAACCAAACTTCACAGCGCGAGATGAAACGCCCAAGGCTGAGGCCATCTGGGGTGTATTCAAGAAACGCTGGCTTGCGCGACACTGGCAAGCAAGCGGCATCGACGTCTGGGTGGACCTGTTCATGGCCCACACGCATCTCGACCTGGCTCTGCTGGGTGTCCCGCAAGGGTGGCAACGATTCGCTACCTCCGGACAAGGCTCACGAGTCAGCGAACTCGAAGTGGAACTGGGTATGGCCCAGGACAGAGCCGCCGGAAACGCATTCACCATGCTTGTCTACGGCGGAAACGCTGCCGTGAAAGAGTGGGCGCTGTCCCAGCCGAACATCATTCACGTGCCCCACAGGCGAGCCGGTGAGTTCCGCCCTGGCGAGGGCACGCGGCGACGCTTAGCCCGAGAGCTACTCAGCTAGTGGTCTCCCAATACACTCTCAAGATTTCCAACCGAGAGCGTCCAAGCGAACACCAACGAACCAACATCGCGACTCCCCCGGTTGACTTCTGGAGAGCCGCTCAAGTGCTGATTCGACCAGGTGTCGTGAAGGTCGTTCAAGGTCAACTGCAATACCGAGGTCCGTAAAACAACGGGCCCCCTTCTCACGCGACGACGGCGGTAACGGTCGGACTGAAGGGAATTCGATATGACACAGGGCTCAAGAACGCCCGAAGAGACACGGGCAGCGTTCCGCGCTCATTATCTTTACTCAGGTGTAGCTGCTCAGTCTGCCAGGCATGTTGGCATCCCGGAAAGTACTGGAGCGGACCTAGCTCGGGAGCTGTCGAAGGAGCCTGACTTCGTTGAGGCTCGCAGAGATCTACGCGTGCGGTACCTGGATGAACACGTCGCGATGCGGATGCGGGTAGCCCAAAAAGCGCTCGAGCGGTTTGAGGGTGACCTGATGCCAAGCGACTTCGTTGGCGGTGAAGAAAACATCACCATCATCGACAAGCGAGCCGACTACGGCAAGCTCGTGATCGAAGCCGAGAAGGTGGCGCACAACCTTGCGAAGATCGAAAGCGATTCGCGTCAACAGGTTGGCGTAACCGCGACCGGCCCTGTGACTATTGTTGTTCGGGGACCCGGCGGGGAAAAAGAACTCGGCGCAGATGAATCAGCCGATTAGTCGCGAGTTTCGACTAAACGGCCCACAGCTGCAGGCGCTCGAGTGGGTAGCGCCAGGCAGAACGATATTCACTGGCTTCGGTCGTGGTGTTGGAAAGAGCTGGTTTCATCGGTTCATCTGGTGGTGCTTTGTCGCCAAGATGGACGGGAAGATTCGCGAGATCACCGTCGAAGGCCTGACGCATAGGCGTCGAGGCGTGGCGATCGGTGTGATGATGCCGACGCTCAAGCAATTTAAGGATGTCCACTCGGAGGGAATCGCAGAAGAGCTTGCGTCTGATGGGCCCTGGGGATTTTTGGGCGGCAAGTACGACAAGTCGACCGGCAAGGTGACTTTTCCTGGCGGATCAACGGTTACCCCGTTTCCTGCCGCTGAGTACACCAGTAAGCGAGGCCGCGGCCCCCGTGTGGACATTGGTTCGTGCGACGAGGTTGATGATATTCTGGCGTCAGTTTACGACGGCATCATGGTGCCGTGGATGTCGGCGCCCTGGTCGCTGAACATCAAGATTTTGGGTGGCACGCCAACCCGTGGGCGTCACGGTCTCTGGTGGCGCACCAAGGAGATGGGTCGGATTGGGGCAATGCTCCGAAACGGAGCAACCCATGAAGAGCTCGGAGTTGACCCTGATGTCGCCGAGGCATTCAAGTCAGTTTACGCTCTGATTGCATGGTACGCTCATGCCCCAGAGACGGTTTCTCCAGCGGCCGTTGCGCTCGCTAAAGCAACAACGCCAAGGGCCACGTTTGAGCGTGAGTGGGAGGCCAACCCCGATGCTGGAGAGGGCCTCGTTTATGCCGAGTTCGACGAGAGTTTTCATATTCGGAAGGCTCCAGAGTGGCGCGCATTCAACGAGTTCGTGGTCGGAGTTGACCACGGTCACGTTGATGCTGGCGTGATGCTTCTGTTTGGCATCCAAGGCCACGGGAACGACGCTATCGCGTGGCTTTTGCGTGAGTGGTACGAGCCTGGAGTTCGCAACCAAGTGTGGGACGAGCGCCTCAAAGAGTGGGCGTTTGCTACCATCTACCCTGACCCGGCTCGTCAGGACCGCGTCAACGACTGGCGTTCTGTTGGGCTGGACGTGCGAGACATACCGGCCGACGTGAAACCAATCGAGGCAGGAATCGCGCGGATAGCTGACCTGCTGTTTGTGCGACGCGGAGAAAACCACGACTGGTCCCGCCTGTATGTGGACCCAGGATGCAGAAATACAATCCGCGAGTTCGGTCTCTACCGTCGCAAAAAGCACCCCGACGGCACATTTTCTGAAACGCCAGAGGACAAGAACAACCACGCGATGGATGCGGCCAGATATGCGCTCGCGTCACGCTTTGGCCGTGTACCGGCATTCAGGTTTGAGGCTTCTGGACGATGAATCACACTGACCCGATCGGCGCTGAAAAGGCAGCCAGGGCCACACTGGCAAATGTCAGCCCGCGCTATCTGCGCCTCGAGCGTTTGGCGAAGTGGGTCGAAGGGACACAATACAAGGGCCGCAAGAGCTGGTGGGACGACTCTGTCCCGCTTTGGGAACGCGAGCCGTGCATTGTCTACCCGGTCGTTTCGATTGCAATCAAGTCGAACGCTGACCTATGTCTCGGTGAGGGGAAGTTCCCGACGTTCACGGTCGGAGGTCCCACGAACGACTCACCCATCGAGGTTGCTCTTCGCAGCTTCCATGAAAAGTGCAGATTTCGCACCGTCGTCAAAGAGGCCTACTGCGACGGCCAGGGCACGAAAACTGCCGTCTCAATCATCGGGGCTCGCAATGGGCGTCCGATCCAGGACACTGTTCCGGCGAAGTGGTGCGAGCGTGAGGTCGACGCGGACGGCAACGTTACCAAACTGACCATCCAGTACCCCTATAACGAGGAGTACAAGAACGAGCGCGGTGAATGGACGGTTCAGGCAAAGCTCTACCGTCGAGTAATCGATCAGAAGCGGGACGTCACCTACCTGCCAGCGGACGCTGACGAGAATGGTATCGCTCCCAACTGGGTCGAAGACAAAACCAAGACCATCGAACACAATCTCGGGTTTTGCCCGGTCATTTGGTACCCATTCATGCGAGGGTGCCAGCCGGTCAATGAGATCGATGGCAAGGCCATTCACGAACTCGTGACCGACGAGATTCAGGCGCACGACATTGCTCGCAGCCAGTGGCATCGCGGAGCATTGCTGAGCGAGCCGCAGATTTGCGAATTCGGTGTAGCTCCTGGCTACAATCCGACCGGCGATAAGGGCAGGACGCCTATTGTGCCGTCAACCGAGGCGGGCGGAGAACCATCGCCGCTCAACCCGATCACTGGCGGATACAAGGACGGTCAGCCAGCTGGTGCCCGTAAGAAGGGTCCAGGGAACGTGTGGCAGTACGCAGACCCGAAGACGCGGGCGGAGTTGCTCGTCTACCCTAGTGACGCACTGAAGGCCCAGCAGGACAACTGCAGCGACCTGCGCATCAAGATTCAGGAATCGTTGGCTGTGGTGTTTCTCGACCCCGAGAACATCAAGTTCGCAGCGACAACCAGCGGCAAGGCCCTCGAGGCCATCAAGCAGCGGCAAATCGACCGCGTCAGCGACCACAGGGACGACCTGCGTGACGGATTCATTGTGCCAAGCATCGTCATGCAGCTGCGAGTCATGAAGGCGCTTGGGCTGTCGCTCAAGGTGCGCGGAGTCAAGGAAGCCATGGCCGAGCTGCAGGCTCTCGATTTGGATGACCTCGATGTAGGCGTCAAATGGGGAGACTACTTCAAGGCTGACCCGGAAGAGCAGAAAAAGCTGCTCGACCTGGCCGCAACGGCGCTCAAGGGAACACCGCTCGTCACCCGCAGAAAGGCCGTCGAGAAGGTCGCAAGCATCTTTGGAATCGAAGATGTGGGCGCACTCATGACGGAGCTCGAAAAAGAAGACCAGGCGCGCGCAGAAGCGGTGCAGTCTGAATTGAAGGCGCTCCAAGGTGGCAATGCAGGACCAGTTCCAGGCGATACTCGCCAGGTTCAATAGGGTTGCCATCGCCGGCGGACCGCGCGTCGGGAAAAGTACTCTCTCCGAGTCGGTGACAGACCGACTGGTGATTGGAACCGACGCGTACCAGGACATGGAGTGGGCGGAAATCCCGCACGCCATGATCCTGGACACCAAGGACCTAGACCGCTTTGTGGTTGAAGGCGTCATGGTGGCCCGAGCACTGCGCAAGGGCATGGCTGTTGATGCCGTCGTCTACCTGCAGCGGCCAAAGGTCGCTCAGCTGCCAGGACAGGCCTCAATGGCCAAGGGTGTCCTCACGATATTCAGGCAGTGGCACGCGGCAAACAAGCATGTGCCGGTGTTTGAGGAGCAACTGTGATCGTCCAATTGGGTCAACCGGGCCAAGTGCTAAAGCTGTCCAACGATGGGACACGTGAAGGCATTGTTGAGCTGTCTGGGCATGATGTGATTTGTGAACCAGCCGTAGCTGGGGCTCCCAAGCTGGCGATAGTCAGCCCGATCGCTCGAGCCCCGCAGAAAATAGAGCCCAAGGCGCAGAGCACTCTCGAGCCGGTCAACATCCGACTTCAGCTCATCGCGAGACGCAAAGTCCTACGCGCCGAGGTGTCCAGGCTCCGAAAATTTGAGAACGAACTCGCGGATCTCGATGCTTTGTTGGCCGCGATCAAGAAACCAAGCGCCCGCAAGCGCCGCAAGAACGAGGAATAATTTCAATGTCAGTGATTGCTGCAACCATCAAAGATTTGTCAGTCGTGGCTGGGCCTGAGAACTTCAGCGACAGCTCAACCGGTGGCCGGTACACCTATCGCGCTACCCTGTCGTTTGGTGCCCAAACCGCTGGTGACACGTTTGCCGTGGTGACCGCCAATACCAAGCTCGCCACCATCCTGAAGAAGGGCAAGACCATCACCCTGCGCGCTGCGGCTGCCGGCCAGCCTGGGCTCACGCCTGGTGGTACCGCTGCCTACGCGCTCGACGCAACCATCAGTGGCACGACACTGTCTGGCTCTGTTGGTGGACCGACCGCTGCTGCAGCCGTCGCTGCCGGCACCACAGCAAACGTCTACATCACAGTTGACGAATCATGAATTCCGACCATGTCGCCGTGAACCACGTGGCCAAGGACGGCTTCGTGGACCTGAACACCGCTGATGCGTTGCGCCAATCGCGCGCCGTCGAAGGTTTCAAGGAAAAACACAGAGACCTGTACGACCGCGCGGTCGCGGCCAAGGTGTCGATGTTGACCGCAGCAAAAACAGTGGAATCTATGCGCGGCGAAGTCATCAAGGCGGCAGACCAGAAGCTGGTAGCGGACATCCTCAAGTCCATCGACACCGAGGCTCTTGCTGCCGTGAAGACCGTCGCTTCCAAGGTGGAAGCAGGCGGACGTCTAATCGCAATCGAAGGCGCCAAGGATGCGCCTGAGGCGAAGACGGCCAGCAAAGACGCTCCAGTGATCTACGGCGGCAAGGAACTTTCCGCGCCACGAAGGAAGAGCTGAGTTTGAAGAAACCCCGCGTCGTTCTCACGATGATCGTCAAAAACGAGTCCCTGGTCATCGCCAGGTGCCTTGAATCGGTCAAACCGTATATCGACGCGTGGGCCATCGCCGACACCGGGAGCACGGACGGAACGCAAGACCTGATCCGAGAACTACTGGCAGATGTGCCAGGGTCGCTCATTGAGCGACCTTGGGTGGACTTCTCGACCAATCGCAATCAGGCCATCGAAGAAGCGTTGCAGTTCAAGCCTGACTGGCTGATGACTCTGGACGCCGACGAGGTGTTCTGTCCGACCCCAGGTTTCGACCTAGAGCTAGGGTGCGACATCCATTCTGTGATGTTCCGAATGGTTAACACCAACGCTCGCTGGCCGAGGCGGGTGTTCTTTCGCCCGCACCTTCGGTACCGATACGTGCTCGACGAAGTGCTTGAGGACGGCGAAACGCAAGACATCCTGCCGGCCTGCGAGGTAATCAGCTATCCGGACGGCGCGCGTTCACAGCAAGGCCTGGTTGCAAAGTTCAACCGGGACGTTGAGGTTCTGCAAAAGGCCGTGGAGGCGGAGCCGGACTCTCCTCGATACTGGTTCTATCTGGCGCAACGGCTCATGGGTGCCGGGCGCACTGAAGAAGCTGTCGACGCCTACGCTCGCAGGCTTGCGATCGAAGAAGGCTTTGACGAGGAGCGGTTCCAGTCGGCGTTCATGATTGGGCAGCTCATGGATGAGCTCGGGTACAACCGAGAATCTGTGATTCAGCAATACCGTGAGGCTTGGCTGTTGCGCCCTGAGCGCGCAGAACCACTGTTCGCGCTGGCCATGCTGCATTCGCAGGCCGGCGAACATCCACTCGCGGAAGTCTACGCTCGAGCTGCACAACGATTGCAGCGCCCACCAAGCGGACTCCCGGTGGACGAAGACGTCTACGCCTGGCGTGCCGCAGATCTACTTGCAGGGGCCCTGGCTGAGCAGGGAAAGCTCCAAGAGGCGCTCCATATCCTGGAGAAGCTTGAGCCACTGCCACAGCTACCGGACAGTGAGCGCCCACGGATCCGCGAAAACATTCAGACGGTCAAAGAGGCGTTTGGGCCACCGGCTCCATTTGTTGGTGCTGATGAAGCTGCCTACCTGGAAACAGCGAACCGCGTTCGCGAAAAAGGCATTGCCGGGTTCCGATCAGTGGCCCGTGAGTTCCTGGCCAACCCAGGACGACAATCGCTACCGGGGCCCGTGCGCTGGTTGTGGGTTCTGGCTCTTCGATGGTTTGGCCGTCACGTCACAGAGGTGGCGGCACTGGCCTGCATCCCGTTGCTCTGGTGGGCCACTTCCAAGTTTGGCGGCTACCCGCTCCTTGCCGCAGTGAGCCCGCTTCTGCTGATTCTCTCTGGGCGCATCCTGCAAGACACCACCGTTGCGGCGCTCACGCTGGCAGCCGTTGGTTCCGCGGCTCACGGGATCCCTATTCTGCTTGGCGCTTCAGTGTTTGCGCTGGCAGCCACCAAAGAGGCGGCCGTGTTGGTTGCACCGGCGGTAACGTTCGCGTGGTGGTGCTCGGGTGGCTCTTGGATTGAATTCCTGGCGGCTACGTCGACCGGCGGAGCGCTTGCTGTCATTGGAGGCTTGGTCATTCTGCGCGACGCGTGGTGGCCTGTTCTCAGGTCTGGAGCGGTTTCTCACGTCACTCCGTACACGCAAGACAACCAGCAGGGCGCACCCCACCGCCTACTCGTTGACCTAGTGATGGTGTCGCCCGTCGCGACCATCATGGGCATGTTCGGCGACTGGAGAATCGTTGTACTGGCTGGACTGTTGCTCGTCGCACACGCCGTTGCTCCAGTGCGCAACGTGCGTCTCGTGCTCGCTGCGGAATTGCTCCTCAGGGCATCGGCCGTCAGTGGCCTTGGCTGGTGGGCGCTGCTGAGCGTCCCGGCTGACCTGCTCATCTATCGACGTCTGCGTGACGTCTACGACCCAGTGACCGGCGTTCTCGCCAGGGCGCTGGGCATGGCTCGGTAATCTCTATGGCAATCAAACCAGTTGGCGACACGGTTGCCGTTAGATTCGTGGAACTCTCTGAAGACGACATTGCTGAAGCAAGGCGCGCTTGGGAGCAACCAGGACCGAGCGAAAACAGAGAACCTGTGCTCGCGGTTGTCGTCGGCGTCGGAACCGAAGTCACCCGCAAGGGATTCAAGAAGGGCGACACCGTGCTCCTGCGCCCGCACTCTGTAAACGCAACCGAACTTTCAGACAACGTCTACGCGGTAGATCCGTGGGCCGTGATGGCCGTTGTCACCGACTAATCCTCCACGCGCCGCCTGCGGTTAAAGGGCGAAACTGAGGAGAAAAAAGAGAAATGCGACTATTTGGAACGTGCGTTCATTACGCACCAGAAGAGGGCGGAACTGTAGCCTCAACCGGAACATCCACGCCAGCGGCTCAAACTCCGCCGCCGCAAACTCCAACTGCGCCACCGGCAGTAGAAAAAGACCCTGAGAAAGAGCACGCGTGGCTCAAGGGGCGCCTTGAGCAGGCTAGCAAATCTGGCGCAAGTAGCCTTTTGAAAAGCCTTGGGTTTGCAAACGAGGCCGAAGCGAAGGCCGCAATTGAGGCTGGCAAGAAGGCACAGGAGTCGGCGCTAAGCGAGCAGGAGCGCATTGCGAAGCGACTCGGAGAGATCGAGCCGCTCGCCACCAGAGCTGGAACGCTCGAAACCGCACTCAGGGGATACGCGGAGCGAGAGCTTGGAGCGTTGAATGAGGCGCAAAAAACGGCTGTCACCGCAGTAGCCGGAGACGATCCTAGCAGGGTACTGCAGGTCATCGAGCAGCTGAAGCCAACCTGGGGAACGTCACAGGTACCAGCTACCCCAGTTCCAGCCACCACGTCACCGCCCCCAGCAGCTCCACCCGGCACAAGTGCCGGATCACCACCAGACCACAAGGCCGTTCACCAGCGGCTTTTAGAGACGAACCCGATTGCGGCAGCGCGATACGCGGAAGCCAACCCATCGGTCTTCTCATAAACAGCTCCGGCCCATGTTGCCAGGAGACAAGCACAAGAACGAGGTAAACAATGGGCGCCTATAGCCAAGTCGAACTACCGTCAAATTTCTACACCATGACCAGCTCCATGCTGCTTCAGCAGCCGGAGCCCCAGTATCTCTACGCGGACCTATTCATGCGCGCCATTGGCGCGAGTCTCCAGGTCCCCGCAGATCTTGGTGTGAACCTTCCAGCCAACGGTGCTGCCTACAGTGCGGCCGAGAAGGACCGTTTGATCTTGAGCGACCCGCTCAGCACGCAGTTGTTCTCGGTCAACGTGAACTTCAACGGGACACCCGGGAGCACCGTCCGCATCAATCGACCCGTGTACACGGACACCGTCTACACGTCCGCGTCGCGCATCGTTCCCAGCGGATCTACCATCAGCACGACCCCGGTGACGGTGAGCGGTCAACAGACCAATCTCACGCTGTACCGGTACGCTGGACCGTACGACACCGCAAACTCGCGGGTTGCACCTTACGGCATCGACTCGTTCGACGCTTCGATGGGCGTGCACAACGCTGCATCGATCCACGGAACGCACCTGAAGCGCGACTTCCACAAGTTCTTGGATAGCCAGTGGGTGACCCTGTTCGACCTGGCCGCTACCGCCGTCTACCCGGAAGGCGTCAGCGCTGCCAACGACATGACCGTGCTGGGTGACTTCCCGTTCTCGCTCGAGCAGCTCACCCGCACTGAGCGACTGATGGATGAGGCACACTTGCCAACGCTGCCGGATGGATTCCGCCTGTACGTGGCAACGCCTCGTCAGTTGGCAGACCTCAAGCTGGACGACAACTACATGCGTTTGGCTGAGAGCTACCCGCAGTTCAACGGCCTATTTGGCGCCAGTTACGTGAAGAGCGTGGGCAAGTTTCACATCTTCAAGTCGACTACCCTGTCACAGACGGCAAACGGTTCTGGTGTTGCCGTGCAATACGGCCACGCCATCGCCCCTGGCGTCGCCATGGGTGGCATGGGCAAGGCGCCGCGCGTCGCTCCCAACACCCAGGACAACTACGGCGAAATGCCGCTCGTTATCTGGATCGCCTACCTGGCGATGGCCCTGGCCAACAACACATTCGTCTACTCGGTGCGCTCCGCGTGAACCGAACGAGCTGGCCCAGTGAACCTGGGCTTGCTCATCAACCATCACAATGAACCTGTGAGGAACACATGGCACGTTTGAGGCACAACACCAACATCGTCACCGGAACGCTCAACGGCGTGAGCAACGCCAGCGTGACCGGGAATAGCGTTTTTCTTGGCACCAACAACCAGAAAATCAGCGACCTATCTGCACACCTGATCGTCACCGCTGCCACGTCCAGTTTGACTGTCAAGCCGTATTGGCAGGTGAGCAATGACAACTCCACCTGGATTGAGGCGTTTCAAAACGAACTCAATTCTCCAATCGGAAGCGTGCTCCCAATTGCTACCGGAGCTGAGAACGTGACCTGCGCCGTGCAGGCGCCGCAGGTGGTGTACAGCTACCGCTACACGCGCTGCCTGCTTGCCGTGGGCGGAGCAACCGGCGCTGCCGGCGACTTGTTCAGCGCCGGGTACAGCTACCGGATGCATTGATGGCCCTGCTCGACTCAGAAATCGCGCGCATCAAGGTGGAGCTCGGTTACAACATCCTGGATGTTGGCGCGGAGCCTTACGTTGGCGTGACGCAGCTGTTCGAGCAGGTCATCCAGCCCTACGTCAACGGGGGCGCCTCCACGACGTCGGTAACGACGGTCACGGCTTCGACACCGCCAGCGGCGGCCCAGAAAACCATTGTGCTGCAAAGCGCAGATGGCTTCTTGGCGGGCGATGTTGTGGTGGTCGACGTTGACTCGCGGCAAGAGCGCGCAACGGCCCAGAGCCTTACTGGGACCAGCCTGGTGTTGCTCCTGTCCAAGGCGCACACGGGAACGTATCCGGTCACCGTTGAAGGGCCAGAGACGCTTATCCGCAACATCCTCAACAAGCTCTCTGAGATCCGCTTCAGCATGACCGCAACGTCTGCGACCGGCGGAACGCTGAAGCAGGTGGACGAGGTCCAGTGGTACGAGGCCAAAGGCCAGACGACTTTCGAGTCACTGACCGAGGCGCTCGACTACTGGCGAGAACAACTGGCCGCCGCGCTGGGTGTTCAATCGATGTGGAGCATGAAAAAAGCCGCGGCCTGCACGCTCTCGGTGTACTGACCCATGACCTTCGTCTCGGACTTTCTCCCCACTCTCTCAGAGTTACGGGCGATTCCTGGGCAGATGGGGTTGCGGCAGCACTCGGTTTACCTGAGCGAGCGCAGTTGGTCCGGAAACCAAATCGGGGACGGCGCCATGTACGAGGACGAGGTCCAGCTCCTTGAGGGTGACCGAAATCCCAAAGTTCGCCAGCTCAACGACGAACGTTTGGCGCTAGGGAATCTCGCCGCCGGCAGCCTGGAGATTGGCCCAATCACGCCAGGCATCTCCACGACAACGGACAAGCTACGCGGGACCGAACTGTCTCTGCGCGAAGGTCTGCACGTGCGCGTCACCGGCCCCATGGGCAACAACTACTACACCATCAGCAAACTTGTCCTCGACAAGGCCTTGCGCTGGATGATCACCGTGCAGCCGGTTGGGACCGGTGGTTGACTTCAATCGCGTCGTCGGTGTGGCTCAAATGCCTGCCGCTGCGTCGACCACCGACTCGAACGGTGCAATAGCTGAGCTATTCCCAGGGCCGCGCCTGCTTGCGGACATCATCAAGGCGGGCATGAACGCCGACCTTGGTGCGCGCTGGAGCCAGGCAATAGGCTCCGGGTGTTCTGAGTTGCTCAGTGGCTCAGAGCCAATCCGCGACACGCTTGTGCTGCCGGTTGAGCCAACGCCGAAGTTCTTTCAGACCATCAACCTGAAGTTCCCGGCGCTCATCATCTACCCGACAGAGCGCCCAACATCCAAGCGAGCAACGCTGCGCAAGGTGTCTCACGCTCAGCAATGGAGCGCCGACTACATCCTTGGTCCGCTTCTGCCTGACAAGGTAATTCGATTCGGCTGGGCGCTGCATTTCTTCCCGATTCTCATTGAGGAGATTGCGCGATTTGGCGGCCACTCAGCCTACGCCGCCGACAGCAGTGGTGCTCCACTAGGAGTGCTTTTCGAAGGCACCGCGGGGCGTCCAAAGTTTGAGAAACTCACCTTCGCTGGGTCGACTGGGGCCGGTGGCGCAACGCTCGAAGGCACCAACGACACCTACTACGCCTCATCGGTCGTCATCGGCACTGAGATTTACGACGGCGTAGCGGACCGACTGGCAAACGCGGCCCCGTATCAACGAGGCAAGTTCAACTTGACCGGCGACGAGTCGGGCCTGCCAACCGACGACAATCCGGACGCTGGCGGCGTGAATCTCATCGACATGTTCTCCACCCCACCAACTTGAGATGCGCCTCACAGTTGAATCCGTGGCCGCTCTAAAACGGACACACGGGTGGTTTCTCGCTGAGAACGAGCGAGCGATGCATGAGGCTGCCGTGGAAGGCGCACAGAAAGCGCTGGCAACGGTAGAAAGTCGGCCAGTTTTTACCCCGCGCACCGGACATCTGCAGGAGTCCACGCGGACACGGGTTGTGCGCACCAAAACAGGGCGCCTGCTCAACATCACCAACCACGCGAAATACGCGAAGGCGATCGACCAGGGCTCACGCGCTCACGAGATTGCACCGCGCAGAAAACCATACCTGACGTTCAAGGCGAAGGACGGTCGATGGGTGCGGGCCAAGAAGGTCATGCATCCGGGCACCAAGGCTTACCGCTTCCTCGAGAACGCTACACAGCAGGGTTTTCTCAGAATCGAACGAGCGCTGAGTCCACGAATGTCGCGGATTGCAAGCCGCTTCTAAGGAACACATCACATGTTGCGACTGTACCCCAAGGACGGTCACATGGTTCCGCTATTCGACCAGGTTCCTGGTGGAATGCGGGCCTATTTTGGCCGCGACAGCAAGCAAAAGAGAAACGTCAACGGTGACTTCATTGGCATGGAGTATCCCGCACAAGCGGAGCCGTTTTCTGTCGATGAGGCATCAAACGCTGGCCGTGCGCTTCTGCGGCTGATGACCATCGAGTCGTCCATGCCGTTCTTCGCGGCGGACACTGAGACGTTTGAAGTTCTGCGCGCACGCGGCGTCTACGCGTCCGGCGACAAGTTCGTTCAACCAACTCTCATCAACGGCTCTTGGTCGCTTTCGGCGCCAGCCACAAAGCCTGAGAACAAGAAAGGGGCCTGAGCATGAGCTTCGACATTACTGGTGTCCCATCCTCATACCGAGCGCCTATCACAGCGCTCGAGCTCGTTCTGGGCCAAGGCGCATCCAATGCGCCGGCTGGACGACGTCCCGCGGTCTACGTGGCCAAGATGCTGGCCACCGGCACGGCTACTGCTGGCGTGCGCTACGACATCACCAGTGAAAGTCAGGCAAAGTCGCTGTTTGGGGCTGGGTCTGAAGCCCACCGCATCTGCCGCAAACACATCGCCGTGAACCCAGGCGGCTACCTGGCTGTCGTGCCCTACGCGGCATCATCGGGCGGCGGCGGACTCGTCACGGCGACCATCAGCGTTGTCTTCGGGCTTTCGTCTGGGACCAACCCGACCGGAACCGGGCAAGTCGTGATCGATGTTTGCGGAGATGAGGTCGTGGTTGGCTTCAACACCACCTCAACGCCCACCACCATGGGTGCCGACTTTGAGGCCAAGGTCTTGGCACTGGCCGCTTCTCACGCGCCCGTGACGGCTGGCAGCAACTCAACCGGAACCGTGCCGGTCAACGCCCGCTACGGCGGGGCGAGCCAGAACTCAGTCCACCGGATCACGGTCGTTTCGATTTCGGCCGGCTTCAACGTGACGTGCCTCGTTGGTGGGTCAACGACGGCGCTCCTCGCAAGCGGCGTCGATGGGACGCCCACCGAGCTGGCGAACATGCAAGCGGCGCTCACCACACTGACAGCGTCCGACGACTACTACCACGCGACCCCGGTCACCACTGGCACCTTCGTTGCTGAAATCACGACGCTGGTCACCAACAAGAGCTTGCCAGCCAGCGGAAAGCGTTCGGTCGGACTCTACGTTGGTACCGCGGCCATTGCGACCATCACGACGATCGCGAACACGCAGAACAACTACCGCATGCGGTGCGCGTGGATGCGCAACACAAGCCACTCTCCGGACGAGGTTCTGGCGACCGTTGTCGCTGCGATGCAGAAGGAAGAGGAAGCAACCGCGCGCAAGAACTTCAAGGACTACTCGCTTGGCGTGCACCTGAAGCCAGTTCGCGATCAGGCGTCTTGGCCAACGCCGGCCGAAGTCAACGAGGCGATGAACGACGGGATTATCACCCTGATTTCGTCGGCCAACGGCGTGCGAATGGCGGCAGGCATCACCAACTCGTCCAAGACGAGCACCGGAACCGACGACTTCCGCGCGAACCTTTCGCACCGCGTGTCCATCATGGATTACGTGGCGGACATCATCAACCGCAACCACAACCTGACGTTCACCGACTTCATCGTCGTTGACGATCCGAGGAACAGTGATGGCACGGTCAACCTGAACGCGATCGATGCATTCGACCCGCGCACGACGTGTCCGTTCCTGTTCAAGAAGTGGTTCTTTGGCCAACTGAACCAGTTTTTCCCTGGTCTTTTGCAGGGTCAGCCGGACTGGGAAGCGAGCACGCAGGTGCGCGTCGACCCAGCAAACAACTCACGCATCCAGACCACGGCGTCTGGGCGAACTGTCGACGTGCATCTTCAGTCGACGTTCAAGCTCAACGAGACAACCGCGAACTGAGGACAGATGGCATACGTAGGACAACTCATTGTGCTCATCGACAGTGTTTCCCAAGTGGAACTCACGGGTGTTCAAGCAACCGCGGATGGCAGGAAGATCCCAATCAACACCAAGCGCGGGCTCACGGGCTTTGCGCAGGGCGCCAAGAACATCCGAATCACCTTCGACGCGGCCATTCCCTTGAGCGGCCCGGAGTTCGACCCGATGGAGGCCGTCAACCAGAACGCTGATCACACCGTCACCATCCCATACGGCCCCAAGAGCGTCTTTTCCGTTGGGCAGTTCACCGAGGCCACGCTGGGTAGCAACACGGACGACGCCGCAAAGCTCGGCTTTCAATTCATGGGGACATTCCCGGCACCGAAGTAACAACTGAAAAGAACAATTAGATGAGCGTTCGAAAAGGCGACGAACAGCCCAGTCTGATCCGCGGTCTGATGGACCCGTTTCCAACTTTGCGTTGGGTAATGGATCGTGCAGACGAGCACGGCAGTGTGAAGGAGTTTCCCTTCCGCTGCCGTGTTTTGCATGGCGCGCACAATATCGACGCGCTGGCATCGGCACAGAAGGCATCGGACAAGAAGGAACTTCCCGGATACGCAGACGTGTACCGAGAAAACCAGTCCTACGAGGTGATCCAGCGCTGCATGCTGCGTGACGAACCCGAGGACGTTGGGGGGCGCAAAGTGTATGTCCCCTACTTCGTTTCAGCGAAGCAGGCGTCCGAGTCGCTCACGGAGGTGGAGGCGGCGCAGGTGCTGAACTGCTACCACCTGACCAAGATTCATTACGACCTGGAGCCGTTCGACGAAGTCGCTGCAGAGGCGCTGCTCGACGGACTTGCGAGTGAGTTTCAGACGACGGCCAGTTTTTTTTTGGGGCGTGTGCCATCGCAAGACTATCCGCGTTTGATTTACTTCCTGGCGCGTTTGGTCCGGTCCTTGCGCCAGGAGACTGGCCAGACCCAATCAAGCTCTGCGACTACCTCGGAATCAGACGATCTGACTTCGGAATTGGGCACTTCTGGCTCTATCGAGCTGCCTGTCGCGCGGTCAAGCGAGTCAGAGACAAGTCCCCCAACCGACGAGGTCCTGGACCACAAAACGGCTTGGGAATTGGCTAACAAGCCGAAAGACGAATAGTTGGCGCTGCTCAAGTACCAAATCGGCATCGAAGGCCAGGACAAGCTCCGGAACGTGATGCGAAGCATCGAGACCGAGGCGGAGTCCAACGCCCGCCGCGGGTACACGCGCGACCAGCGCGTTGGTCAGCAGCGTGTGCGGATTGCTCAGCAATCAGGCGATGCGCTGGCAGCAGCGGAACAGCGCACGGCTGCAAAACTTCTGGCCGCCAGGGAGCGCGAAGAGCGCCGAGCTGGCGAGCGACGTGAGCGAGACGAGCAGCGACGGGTCGACCGAATTCGTCGCTACGAGGAACGGCAGAACAGCCAGTTCTTTGCCAACCGGCACCGCATGGAACAGCGGGCTGCGCGGGACCTAGAGCGAGCCAGGCAGAACACAGCGAACAGCGTCCGAAGTGGCGCAGCTC
>JACZCZ010241847.1_pt1 | contig 39620 bp, 69 predicted proteins | sample 8641811 | NCBI WGS metagenome assembly JACZCZ01 (sample SAMN15324610, study PRJNA640507) | soil metagenome | isolation source: intercropping peanut in the first line | place: China: Luxin town, Laibin City, Guangxi Province | collected 2019-07-25 | depth 10cm m | reverse complement strand
GGGAGCAGCCGGAGCAGTCGGAGCAGCGGGAGCAGTCGGAGCAGTCGGAGCAGCGGGAGCAGCCGGAGCAGCGGGAGCAGCGGGAGCAGTCGGAGCAGCCGGAGCAGTCGGAGCAGCCGGAGCAGCCGGAGCAGCCGGAGCAGCCGGAGCAGCCGGAGCAGCGGGAGCAGCCGGAGCAGTTAATACAATTTACACAATTTTCCAGGCTAGCAAGCGCTTTTTTGGCTGCTTCCTCGCTACCGAAGTACTCCACGGAACATTTGTTGCCTTTGTCGTCGGAAATCCAAGTTGTCATATCTTCAAATCCTTCTGTGCATTCTTGTTCATCTCTTCGAGATAGGCCTGGCCCAGCTCTGTATTCAGCCTTTCCAGTGCATCTACCCGGCGCACCAGGGCGGCTACTTCCGACTGCGGGTGAAATACGCCCATGGCTACCCACAGCCGAACCCGGTTGATCTTGTCATTATCGCCCGGTAGCGTGCCGCGCTCTATGTACGGAGGGTGGGTCATTTTATGCCCTCCAGAAACGTATTGATCTCATCAAGTTTTGCGTTAGTGCTGGCTGCTATGCGATTGGAGCGTTCAAGCTCGTCTACAAGGCCTTTGGTGTCAGACAGGAGGTTTTCAAGGAACTGGTTAAGGTCCATTAGCTTGCGCTCCCATAGGTCTGGTGCATCGTGCGGCGCACTTCCATGGTGGCAAACTTCATGCGGGCTTCGTCGCTGTCGTAAGCCTCACCGCCAGAAAGCTCCTGGGGCTCTACACACTCCAGGGAGGAATCGTGTACAGCTACGTCCAGCAGGTTGGCGAAGTCGTGGAAGATTTTAATGTCGGTGGAGAGGCCGGTTTTAACAGCGCGGGCCTGCTCTTGGAGCTTACGGACCGCGGCGATCATCTCTTTGGCGAGATCAGAGTGTTCGGTGTCGTAGTACATTGTCATCCCCGTTTGTTGTTGGCTTATGGGGATGAATATACAAAAACTGTATAAACAAGTCAATACACATTTATACAAAAAATGTATAAACAGAAAAATGGCTGGAATGCGCGCCTTATGGTTGGGTATAATCCCATTGAAGTAAAAAGGCTTATCTCAATCCGAGGGTTTCTTGTGAGTCTTGAGGTGGTAAAGATTGTTATTGGCGCCGTATCGCTTACCAGGTCTCTTGCCAGAGATGCTTGGGAGGGCCGTAGGCTGCTTACACCTATGATTGGAATAACGGATGCGGCTCATAAACTGTACGACAGGATATATGGATCCGATTATGTGGCTATTGTGGATGGTATGTGTGGCGCCCCAGGCACCAAGTTAGATTGGTGCCTGCAGGAAGTGGCAAATCTTGATAAATGGGGAAGGGATCCTTTTGTGGGGAAAAAACTAAGGCCGATTAAAGAACGGGGCCTGTGGCCGTCCGGCATTTTTAGGGATGATCAGCCGAAGAATGCTCTTTACGAGTTGGGCGGATCAAAATTGAAATACATAGATGTTGTGGTGCGAAAGCGCGATCTTAAGCGCCATGCCAAGAAACTTAAGAATCACAAGATTTTTTCTTGATTCCTATACTTCTCCAGCTCTTTCTTTAGAGCTTCGTTTTCAGCCCTTAGGAGTGGGTATGCCTGAACCTCTGGGCATTCATCGCGCACGGCGCGCACCCACTTAAACCAGTTCTTTTGCGCCTTTTCGCTAAGATTATCGAAACTATAATCGGCGCGTTCAATGCCCGCCATACCATACCAGAATCTGGCCAGTTCTTTTACAGCCGCATCTTCATTATCGAGCCTTTTATCTGGAAAGGCGCAGGAGAAATAGGCATTAATTGCAGACCGTATGCAGTCATCAAGGGAGCAACCATCCTCCTCATAGGCCTCCCTGTAGGCCATAATAGCCACTCGGTACGCCTCCGGAAAATAAGATGCTTTCAAAGTACCCTCCTTCAGGTTTGATAGCTCTTTCTTGCGCCGCGCCCTTGATTCGGCAATTAGCGCTTCGCGTTTTTCTGAGTCCAAGCGACATAACTTTTCAAGTTCGGCAGCGGCTCTTTCAAGAAGGGTGGAGTAGGGGTGCTTAGGAAATATTGCCCGTGCCTTGGTTTTTAGGTAATTGGCCTCAACGATGCCTCCGCAAGGTCTCGTCTCTATTTCAGCGAAGGACTCGTATAGCGGGAGACCGTGCCTTCCCCGGCCTACGTTCTCCCAGGCTAAGGCTATCTCCTCTACAGCTCGATCTTCATCTATATCCGCTAGGAGCTCTTTAAGATAGCAAGTTACTACTTCTTCTGTAATTCTGACCGGATCTTTACAGTCCGGAAGGTGTTCCGCTATCTTCCTGGCGGCATCCTCTATTGCTTTATTACTCATTAGTAACAGGTGGTGTTATTCCCAACATGGGAACAATTTAATGGCTTTTGACTCTGATACGGTCGCATGTAGGGCATAAGCAAGGCGTTTGCTTGGGCTCTTGCGGCCATCCTTTCTTGGGCGGCAATGTTGTGCTGATCGGACACGCAGGATGAAAACACCTGTGTCCCTTTCTTTAAACCTCGATCAGAGCACAATTTTTGAAAGTATCTTTCCATTTCAATATGCTGCTGCGCCGCATTTGCACGCTCCTGGTCCGGAGTAACACACCCGGCCAAGGTACAAGCAAGGAGCGCTGGCAGAATAGCCTTACGAACAGTGCATAAGAATAAGCTTGGCACTAGTACAGATGTGTTTATGGGGGCAATAGTCGAAAGCCGACGACCCACCAAGGCATTGGATGGAGTGAGGGCACTTAGGCAGATTAAGAAGATGCCTTGCCTTGGCATGACGTTCCAATCTTTCCTGAGCTGGAAACAGTAAGACCTTAGGCGGTTCGTAAGTATGCGAACCTGTTCCGTATTGCTTATTTGGCACACAACCCCCCGTAGCGTGAATAAGCGAAGGATCAAAACCCTAGGGTGCGCACCGACATCTGTCAACGTCATTTCATTTACCTGTTAACTAGTTGCTTAGCTTAAACTCCAGAGCCATTTCTATGGCCTCGTCTGTTGCCTTTGCCGGATCTTTTACTTTGTTTTCGTAGATCATTCTTAGTAAGTCAGCTTGCGCCTCGATTGAAGGATGCTGAGAAGGTGGCAATGATTGCGTCATTGCCTTGATGGATTTTGCCAAGATCTTGTAAGATGAAAGCAAAACCCCTGGGTTGTAAGGGATTGAAGCCCCGGTAGAGTGGCCGACCACTTTCTGCTTCTTGACCGGAATATCAATTTTAGGAAGGCGCCCGGCCCAAATATCTTCGGTGGCGCACCCCAGTGCCTCGGCTAGCTTATCTGCCCACGGATGGACATTTTTTGTTACGCCCGTTTCTAGGCGGTGGATGTGCTGCCCACTCGACCCCAGGAGATCACCAAGGGCGGTCTGGGATAGGCCAAGGGCCTCCCTGGCCGCCCTAAATTTATCCGCGTAGCTCATACCAATAAGGCTAGGAGGTTTTGCCAAAAATGGGAATACACCATTATTGTTGAGATAATCGTTGATTTGCATATACGGAAAATGTATAAACAGATTATGAAGCTTTCTGAGTACCTGAAAATTTCCGGCTTAACCTATGAGCAGTTCGGTTGTGCAATCGGCTGCTCTGGCTCTGAGTGTTTTAGGTATGCGAAGGGGATACACCGCCCTCGCAAGCCCCGAATGGATCGTATCAAGGAAGTCACACTTGGTGCGGTTCAGGCAAACGATTTCTATACGGACTGACATTAAAGGCTCCTATGGCTTACTTGTTATCAACAACCAGCTTTAGAATAGCTTCTCTACTGCCGGTAGGTGGTAGGTCCCCTGGGATTTTTTCCAGGAACTTAATAATCATTTCGAATGGGCCGTCTTTAAGTGGCTCAAACCCGATACGCTTCATTTCTTCTACAGTCTCTGAAAGAGAGGCTTTTAAGTGCGCTCTCTTTACGGCCTTTGATCTAATTAGCTCCAGCATGAATAGCTTCATGCAAAGCATCAGTTCGTGGTCGTGTCGAATCAGCTCTTTTATAGTCTCTTTATCCACAGGAATCCTCCCTAGGTTGTTTTGTCTGTTCCAACCATTAGGAGGGGGCGGGGCTGCTGTCAACAGCGCCCCGCTTTTTGCTACTCAGGATATTAAGTGTTCCGATAGCCAAAAGTTTGATTCCCCAAAGAGCAAGATAGGTTTTCATACATGACCTCCATTGCTGAAAGATTAGGACTTTCCAGGGGAAATAGTAGGTGCAAAAAGAACGTAGATGCACAGAGTTCTTACCGCACTACGGTTTGCGATGCCCTTCATAAGTACAAGCGCAAGCACGGCTACACCGGCCAATTTATCTATGAGGAGATCGGAGTTCATCGCCGTACTGTAAACGGCTGGATAGCTCACAAACAAGCTCCTCAAGGCGCTAATTTTTTTGCGCTTGTGGATCTTTTTGGAGTGAGCTTCCTAAATGATATCCTCCGGGTCTTTGGTTACGCAGGGGCATATAGAATAACAGGTTCCCCTGGGTGTCCTAACGCTCTTCTATCTGATCTTCTGGAAAAGGCGGCTTTCCTATCTAGAGCCCTTGAAGATGGCAAGCTTGACCATATGGAGCGCGCGGAACTCCGTCCCCTTGCGTTAAAACTTCTTACAAGCATAAGTGCATTTCTTGCGGAGGAGGAGGGCCAGTCCTGATTCATGCAAGTGCGCCTCCCCACACCCGCATTTCTTCTAAAGCTTATGGACCGGCCAAGAATCCCCATGTTTTGGGGGAGGAGGCCTGTAACTCTTGAGCCTGAGCAACGCGAATCTATTGACCTCGCCTCTGACCTTAGGCATCTCACCCTTACCGGAAAGTACACCGGCATATGGTTCCATATTCCTAACGAGGGTAAGCGCGGAAAGCTAGTAGCCCTGATCCTAAGGGCAATGGGTCTTATTACCGGGGCCCCTGACTATGTTTTTATATGGTCAGGCGGCTCTCTACTGGTTGAGCTTAAGGTTGGAAAGAACGATCAAACTCCAAAACAGAGAATGTTCCAGCAATGGGCTGAGCATTGTGGAATCACTTACGCTCTGTGTTACAGCAAAGAAGAGGTTATGGCATCTCTTCAAAAGGAAATCTCAAAAAGCCAAAAACCCACTTACGACTATGCGGAGTTGTGCCGATGAACGGGCAAACTTCCATTCTCGATATGATTGAGGCGATGGAATCCGCTGATATACCTGCGGAAAAAATACTAATCGCCGTAAAAGAAGCAAGCCGAAAGCTTGCCGCGAAGGAGGAAGCACGTCTGGAGGGACAGAGGGAAAGGACACAGCGGTATAGGGAGAAATGTAACGTTACAAAACGTGACGTAGCGTTACACACCGTTACACACGTTACATCCCCCCCTTCTTCCCCTGATCCCTTGATGGTTTCCCCCATACCCCCTTCCTTAAACCCTATAACCCTATCTTCTTCCCCCAAAGAAAACCCCCCTAAAGGGGGTCAAAAGAAAGGGGCCGAAGAATTCATCCTTCCTGCTTGGGTTCCCGTCGAGTCTTGGGAAGCTTTCATGGAAGTTCGGAAGAAACTCGGGGCTGTGCAATCTCCGCGCGCTCTGAACGGCTTGGTAAGGCGGCTTGAGCGCTGGATGAATCTTGGTCATGACCCAACCGAAATGATTGAAAAATCAATAAGAAACTCCTGGAAAGACATATTCGAACCGAAGGAACAAAATGGAAAACCAACTAGCGGAACTCAAGCAAAACCTAGCGCCCACACAGCCTTTGCTGAAGGAGTCTATCGTTTTGTTACTGAGCAGTGAAAGGGTTGACTGGAGCGGGAAATATGCTTTCCACGAGGATGGTGAGATCGACTTCCAGCGCACCACTGAGAACGGGGTGGGCTCGATCAATACGCTGATACGCCCGATGCCAAGCCTGAATGACGAAAATCGCGCAGAGTTTGAGCGAACGAGAGCGGTTCTTCTGGATGCGATGCGGCCTCCGACTAAGCTTGAGTTTGGGGATCTCATCACCCGCTTGTCATTCCATTGCGGCATGCAAGCCAAAGACCCTGGTGCCGTTGCCAGCATGACCAAGGACTACTGGAATGACTTTGGACATTACCCGTACTCACTGATCCAGAATGCTTGCGCAAAATACCGGCGCCTTCCCGAAGGCAACAATTTCATGCCTAACAGTGGGAAGTTCATTGAGCTGATGAGCCATGAATACCACAAGCTAAAACGCATGTTGGAACGCGCGGAGAAACTACTTGGGATTAGTAGCCAGGAAGAAGCTGGGCGCATTGATCTAATGAACGTTCTGAAGAGGTGTTGATGAGACTACCCACCAACGAACAAGGTAATGCGGAAATGACCCCGGAAGCAAGGCTCTGGGCTGCTGTTTTACTCCAGTTGGTGGCAGATCTTAAATCAAACATCAGGTGTTATGAAGATTACATGATTAAGCGGGAAGTGGTTGTTTACTACCGGGCAAACAGAAGAAGGGTAGAGGAAATAGTTGGTTTAGCAGGACTTGGGAGAGGAGGGATAATCATGAAGGTTATGGATCAGCTCTATACCAGGGCCAAGACCATAACAGAGCAAACAGAGCTAATGATGCGTCCTGTATGGCGGGAAATATTCGCCAACAAAGAAATGATTAAGTCATCCCCCAAAGTAAGAAATAACCAGGAATTACTAGATGGGACAAAGGCGCATATCTCGGCCTTAAAGTCTCAAGCAAGGCAGATGATGAAAGAAATGCAGGGAGCTAGTCAGTGAAAAGGAAAGGTGGTCCTCCGAGTACCTACACTCAGGAAATGGGGGATATTATATGCGAGCGCTTGGTGTGCGGAAAGGACGGAGAGCCAGAGAGCTTGAGAAAGATTTGTCTAGACCCGGATATGCCAGCCCTGCGAACGGTTATGAAGTGGCTGACGAAGCATGATGATTTCGTGCAGCAATATGCGCGCGCGAGAGAGCTTCAGCAGGAAGTGCGGCTTGAGGAAATACACGAAATAGCCGACAACGCAACGGATGATATCATGTTCCTGACTGCCGAGGATGGGGATGGCGAAGGCGGTAAGGCGGTTATCAAGCACTCGGCTATACAGCGTGCCAAGCTTCAGATTGATACCCGCAAATGGGCGATGAGTAAGCTAGCGCCCAAGAAGTACGGCGATAAAATTCAACAGGAAGTAACCGGCTCTAACGGATCTCCCCTTGAGATCGTAGTGCGCCGCTTTACTAAGGAAGAAAATGCCCCTGGTTGAGCTGCCACATAATTGGGAGCCAAGGTTCTACCAGCGCCCGATTCTAGAGGCGGTGGACCGTGGGGTGAGGCGCATCTACCAGGTTTGGCACCGGCGCGCGGGAAAGGACATTACCGATCTTAATATTGAGGCTATGCAGACCCAGCTTAGGGTTGGATCGTACTGGCATATGCTCCCTGAGTACGGTCAGGCCAGGAAGGCAATATGGGACGGTATCACCAAGGATGGAAGGCGCTTTATAGACGCCTTTCCTGGAGCCCTTAATTTAAAGGCCACCAATTCTATAGTTAAGTCCATAAACAAACATGAGATGAAGATAGAGTTTAAGAATGGCTCTATCTGGCAACTTGTGGGTGCGGATAGCATTGACTCACTGGTAGGATCTAATCCTGTTGGGATTGTGATATCGGAATATGCGCTAACCAATCCAAAGGTCTTGCCATTTCTTGAGCCTATTCTTGAAGAAAATGGGGGGTGGCTAATTATTAACACTACTCCGCGCGGAAAGAATCACGCTCATGCTAAATGGGAGGCGGCGAAGAAAAGCCCTGGGTGGTTTACTCACATGCTCACTATTCGAGATACGGGGGTTATAAGCGAGGAGCGTATTCAACAGCTGAGGCTTGAGGGAACCCCAGAAGAAATCATTCAACAGGAGTACTACTGCTCTTGGAACGCCTCAATCCTTGGTGCCTACTATGGCGAAGCAATGCGTCGCGCCGAGGAAGACAAGCGCCTGACGCGCGTTCCCTATGATCCTGCCTGTGAGGTGCAAACCTGGTGGGATATTGGCTATAGTGATTATACTAGTATCTGGTTTGTTCAGGTTATTGGACGAGAAATAAGGCTAATTGATTATCATCAAGAGAACACCAAGGGACCAGATCACTATGTGAAAGTAATTAAGGACAAGCCCTATAATTACTCTTCCCATAACCTTCCTCATGATGCCGGAAACGCTCAGTTTACTCTAAGAGGTAAATCTATAAAAGATCAGCTTGAAGGCATGGGGCTTAAAGGGTGTGTAGTACATCCGCGAACTCCTAGTCTGATGGCCGATATCAACACAGCGCGAAGCTTTATAAGCAAGTGCGTTTTTGATGAGATAAAGTGCGCAGACGGCATAAGCGCGCTTAATTCTTATACAAAGCACTACGATGAGAAGCTAAAGACCTTTGTTGATAGGCCATTGCATAATTGGGCAAGCCACGGCGCCGATGCTTTCCGATACTTAGCGGTTAATTACAAAGAGGCTAGGCCGGGTGTGGATTACCACGCACTATATGGGTTTAATCGCTAATCCTCTCCCCTACCGCGCATATTACCCCGCATGTAAACTTGCGGCATGCCTCTTAAGAAGATCGCATCTCTTTATCCGAACCTCTTGCTTCTGAGCGCGGAGAGGCAATCCAAAAAAAAGTTAAAGAGAAGCATTTACCGCATTACACCGACAGGGCTTCTCCTGCTCCGCGAACAGATTCGATGAAAGACGACAAGCAAATCTTAGACGATTTTCAGAAACGCAAAAACCAGGCTTTTGAAGCAAGCCGGTGGTGGCGCGCCAATGAAGTAAAGGATGGTTTTGGCGTCTACGATGGGTCGGGTCAATGGGTGGCAGGAAGGGACCAATCAGCAGGTAACTTTCCGTGTGATCTCGATCGGCAGAGACAGGCCGACATGCCAATAATCACTGTTAATAAAACCGCTCCTGTTGTGGATTCAGTAACGGGATTCCAGATTCAAAACCGAGCTACGGTTAATTATGTTCCGCGCCTCCCTGATGATAGCCAGAAAGGTTTTAGTGACCTGGTACAGAACACAGCTCGCTATATTGTGGCAGATAGCCAGGCTGATTTCGAAGATTCCCAAGCTTTTAATGACATGTGCATCTGCGGTATTGGGGCGGTAGATCATATTATCAGCTATGACGATAACCCAGATGGCGAAACCCAAATAGCCCGCATATTTCCGGGGTTTCTTCTTTGGGATCCGGGTGCCCGCAAAAAAAACCTTAAAGACGCCAACTGGCTCGCGAGCGCCAGGATCATTGATCTTTCTACTTTAGAAAAAGAAGATGGTCAGGAAGATTACGGCTCTACAGGATTAGAGCCCGATCTTGTGCAGTTCTTCTCGAACGCAATAATGACCAACAATCTTGCTGTTGAGTATACTTATCAATGGCGGGTAAAGACCCCGTTCTATCGGCTTAAAAACCCTCTTTATCTTACCTCCGACGCTACTGACGAGGAGAGGCTGCGCGTGACGCAGCTTACTCAGCAGGTTAAGGCCATGCCTGAGATCGTAACTTATCTGGAAGCCTTTGAGAGCCGTTTTAAGATAAGCCTTAAGGACGATTCGATTATTAACCTAGATCCAAAAGATCACCGCGAGGTTAAGAAAGAATTTGAGGTGTTTGGTATTCCATTCAAGGCCACGCGCCAAGAAAAGTTCCGTTATTACCGGGCTACGGTTATTGGAAATAAGGTTGTAAGCAAGGACGATAACTTTAGCCAGAAGGGTTTCTCTCTAAAGTTAATGACTGGCAAGTTCTCCGAGATACAGCAATGTTTCTACGGGATTGTTCGCGCCGCTAAAGATCCGCAGCGCATGTTGAACCAGTCCGTTTCTGACCTTCAAGGGTTCCTGCAAACCATTCCTAAGGGCGGGGTAATCATTGAAGAGGACGCGGTTAGTGACCTGCAACAGTTTTTAAATACTTACGCCCGCGCACGAGAAGTCACGATTGTTAAGGCTGGGGCAATTAACTCCAATAAGATATTGCCTAAAACCACCCCAGCCCTTCCTTCCGGCTTGCCCGACATGATCGCGTACTCGGGGGCGGCAACTATGGAAACTTCTGGCGTAACCCCAGATTTCATGGGGATTTCGGATAACTTTGAAGTTTCTGGGGTATTACAGGCCCAGCGTGTGCGCCAGGGCCTTACAGTACTAGCCCCTTATTTCGATGCGTTTCGGTTCTTCCAAAAGGATCAATCTCTCCTGCTGATAGATTGTATTCGTATCATGGCGGAGAATAGCCCTGGACGTTTGATTCGCAATGTAAGCGGTAAAGATAGTGCTAAATACTTCCCGCTGCTTAGTGATGGTATCGCGCAGGAATACGATATTGATATAGAGGCCGTGCCACAGACTCCAAGCGAGCGCCAGGACACGTTCGAGAAGCTGGTTGCTATGGCAGAGAAGGTTGGCAATCCGCAAGCCTTTGAATTTGCTCTTCCGTACTCTCCTCTTAAGAAAGAGGATGTCGAGAAGTTTACAGCCATCTTGCAGCCCCCGCCACCCCAGGAGCCCGACCCACTTCAAGTTGCCCTTATTCAGGCTCAGACGGCTGAGCTTATTGCTAAGGCCGAAAGCTATAAAGCTCAGAGCCAACAAAAGAATATGGAAGTTTTAAAGGATCAGAAGGAAATACAGATCTTTGATGAGCGCCAGCAAGCCGAAATAGCACAGATTGTAAGCTCTGCTTTACTTAATAGGAGTAAAGCGGCGCAGGGATTAAACCAGGGAGCTAACCAATGACCGATACTACTACTTCTAAAGGCTTTATGGATAGTGCATCTTTCCAGGCCGAAATAGCAAAGCTGCAAGAGCCGCAGACCGAAGCACAGCCGGAAGAGAGCCCGGCAGAGGAGGTGGTAGAGGTAACGGAAGAGGTTGCTGAGGATCTTCCTGAGGAAGCTAGGGAGCAGCAAGAAGAGGCTGAGGAAACTGAAGAGACGGCTGAAGAATCTGAAGATCAGCAGCAGCTTGAAGCTATTCAGACCAAGAACGGCAAGATGGTTCCTCTTGGGCGCTTTAAGGAAGAAAGCAAGAAGCGCCAAAATCTACACGACGAGAATATACGCCTTCAAACGCAACTAGATGCAATGAACGCCGCTATTCAAAAGATGTTTGTTGGTCAGGAAGAGAAGCAGCCGGTTCAAGCTGATGAAGACATTAATCTTGGTGAGCTAGACCCGCTTAACCCGGACGATTTTAATAAGCTGGCTAAGGCCTTCCAAAACCTGCAGGGCAAAGTCTCTAAGGTAGGTGAGAAAGTAGATGGTCTAAACCAAAGTACCAATGAGTATAAAGCTCAACAGGCGTTTCAGTCGCAGATTGTAGCTGAAGAGGGTGCATTTAAAGTTAAAAACCCCGACTTTGAAGATGCACTTCTGCACCTTCAACAGGTGGAGTTTACGAAGTATAAGCGTATCCTTGGAGACGATCAGAAGGCTGCGCAGGCGGTTAAGCAGAATCTTACCTCTGCCATTTCTATTGCTTACCAGCGTGGTGATAACACGGCTATTGCGCTGTATGACCTGGCAAAAGCCGTTGGTTATACACCTAAGGCGGCGGTTCCTAAGAAGGCTACACCCAATCTAGATGCCATTAATGCCAATATGGGAAAGAGCAAAAGTGGCTCTGGTGCGTCTTCTGCCAGCCCTAAGGCGGGTCAGGGTGGAGATAGCAAAGCTATGTGGGATGATATGCGGATTCGCCCCAATGGTCGTATTGATCCCAAGAAGTTTCATGAGCAGCTGGCTCGTGAACAGGCTGTTAGGGGGCTCAACTAATCCTCTCCCCTACCGGGGCTTAGTAACTGTTGTTATTCTTCAATATAAGTCCACACAGGGAGCGCGTTAGTCTCCTGCGGTAGGCGGCCCGATAGTCCGCTGCGTCCTTTCAGTACGTTAACTGTTCGCGGGATGTGGAATGAACACTTTTTTCATTCTCATTTCAGAGGTTAACATACTATGGCAACTACTGCATTTTCGACGAGCGACGTCCAGACAGTAAAACGCTGGTCTGAACGCATGCTTTACGACACCATCTCCGACGAAACCCTTGTTGGTCAGATGTTCAGTGACGGCTCCCTGATGCGTGAAGACGCGCTTCAGAAGGCGGCTGGTGATAACGTAAAGTTCCACTTCCTAAACCGCATTAACCAGAAAGGTTTGATCGGCGATCAGGCTGCAACTGGAAATGAAAAGGCACTGACCTATTACCAGGATCAGCTAAATATCAACGAACTTCGCCAGCCGGTACAGATTCCGAACAAGAATACTATCTCGGCACAGCGTGTTACGTTCGACATGCCCGAAGATACCTATACGGTTCTGCGCAACTACATTATCGAGCGCCAGACTGTATCCGTTCTTAACCAGCTTGCTGGCAATACCGCTACTACTATTTCTTACGATGGTATTAGCTTTGCCGGTGACGAACGCCTTGAAGTAACGGGCATGAACTCCGCTATTGCGCCGACCCGAGCAATCTATGCCGGTACGGGCAATACGACCGATGCCACCGTAAACGCTGATTCGACCGCTACCTTTACGTTCCGGTTGATCGACGCTGCAGTTGCTGAGGCGCGCAAGACTCGTCCTTACATCACTCCGTTTGATGGCGCGATCAAGTACAAGTGCTACGTACACATTGACGGCTTCCGTCAGTTGGTTAACGACACCTCGGCACCTATCCAGTACCGCGACATTATGCTTTCGAAACTGGCCGGTGGCAAAACCGACGCAGAACTGATTGGCGAGCATATCGACTACTTCGACACCCGCATCATTGCTACTGACAAGCTTCCCAATGGCGTGAACTCAGGCACCGTTCAGACCAACACCCGCCGCGCGGTATTCGTTGGTAAGAATGCCGGTTGCCTTGCGTTCGGTCAGGGCTTTGCTGCTGGCAAAGATGTAGTTGCTGGATTCGGCTTCAACGAAGACTTCGTGGATATCAAGAAATGGCGCCGTATCGCGGTCAGCCTGATCTGGGGTGCCAAGAAGGTGCAGTTCAATAGTTCGGACTACGGCGTTATCACGCTCGTCCATTACGTAGCTTAAGGAGTTAGTGAAATGACGGCATTAGTTGGAACAATTACGCAAGAAGGCCGTTGGCAGGCTGGCATGCAGTATGAGGCTCTTGGTTCTTATACGCTTGGCGGCGCCATCGTTACCGCTGACACTATCACCTGGTCAAACATTCTTCCCGCGAATGATGTCCAGGTTATGGACTTTGAGTTCTACGGCGCGGAGCTGGATACTAACGGCTCTCCTACCGGTACGCTCATTGTTGGTGATGGCACGACCACCAACGGCTACCTGACTTCAAAGGTGTGCGGTAGCGCAAACCAGCAGTTCTTTGTAAAGGGTGACGGCGCCTTTATAGGGGCTAGCACGCAATCGGGTCGCAATATCGTAGCAACGGTAGGCGGCACGCTGGCAACTGCCGCTTCTTCCGGAACGGTTTATGTCCGGGTGCGCTATTACTGCAACGCCGCTTAGTAAAGAGCCGTGAATGGCGACGTTCGGCGGACTGATTGATGATATTGCTAATGAAATAAACCGCGATGATCTCAATACCGAGATTGGTGAAGCGGTTAAGGCGGCAATACGTCACTTTGAAACCGAACGTTTCCATTTTAACAGCGATGTTCAGCAAACTACGCTTACTTCCGGGAGCGGGGCTTTAACGCTCCCTCCCGGTTTCTTTTCCCTGGTGAGCATAAAGCTTCGAATCAATAGCGTTGATCGTTCTCTTCTTCCCATGTCCTACCAGGAGATGGACGAGTATGACAGCATGCAGTCAGTCACAGGGCAGCCCGTCTACTACAGTATTTTTGAAGAGCTTCTCCGCCTATTCCCAAAGCCTGACAGCTCTTACACCGCTTTCTTGTCCTATTTCCGCACCTATGAACTGCCGACAGACAACGGTGATACGCATGTATTTATCGACAATGCGTACGACCTTATTAAGTATTATGCCAAGTTCTTGGTTTATGCCAATCTCTTGGCAGCTACGGATAGGGCTACTTATTATCTTACTATGGCTATCGGGACTGATGGCCAAGGCGGTGAGCTAGCGCGCCTCAAGCGTAGGTATAACGGCCAGCAGCAAGATTACCGGTTGAGGTCTTAGCGTGGCTGATAACTGGAATTCTCCCGAACAATCGGAAAACTATAATAACTCGCCTGCCTCTGTTGCAGGCGTTGATTCAACTGGCTTTTTGGTAACTCTAAGCGGCGGAAATCTAACTACGCGCGCGCTATCCTTTAGCTCTGACTTCGCCGCTACCAATACCGATGGAGTAAGTGGCAATCCAAATGTTGCGCTTTCCTTTACTATTACATCTTTTGCAAAGACTATTCTTGATGACACTGACGCCGCAAGTGTTCGCGCCACGATTGGAGCTGGTACGGGCACGGGCGATGTAATCGGTCCTGCAAGCTCTGTGGACAATGAGATTGTCCTGTTTGATAGCACTACTGGAAAGCTAATTAAGCGCGCTTCCGGTAGTGGGTATGTAAAAACAACCTCAGGAGTGATTTCCTTCTCGGTTACTATCCCTAATACGGATATTGCTGGCCTAGGCACCATTTCGACGCAGAATGCCAATAACGTTGCAATCACGGGCGGGACAATAACCGGGCTTGGCTCTCCCTCCGCCTCCAGTGACACAGCTACAAAGGGCTATGTTGATAGCCTTATTGCGGGCCTGAAGTGGAAGCAATCGGTAAAGGTTGCTACTACCGGCAATGGAACCCTCGCTACAGCCTATGAGAATGGCGATACCGTTGATGGGGTGGTTATTGCTACCAACGACCGCATTCTTTTAAAAGACCAAAGCACGCAAACCGAAAACGGCATTTATACAGTCAATGCTAGCGGTGCGCCAACTAGGGCAACAGACGCAGATACCGGAACAGAGCTTGTAAGTTGTGCTGTATTTGTAGAGCAAGGCACGGCCAACGCAGACAAGGCCTTCGTATGTACGAATAATAGTATCACCATCGGTGTTACTAACATTAACTTTGTTAATTTTGCCGCAACTACCGGTGCTCTACTTGCTACCAATAACCTCAGTGATTTAGCTAGCGCCTCTACCGCAAGAACAAATCTTGGCGTGGCTATCGGCCTTAACGTTCAGGCGTTCGATGATGACCTATCTGCTATAGCCGCTCTTTCCGGTACCGGGATTGCAGTCCGCACGGCTTCGAATACATGGGCCCAGCGCACCATTACGGGAACCGCCAATGTTATCATTGTAACGGACGGTAACGGGGTTTCTGGAAATCCAACACTTAATGTTGGTAACCTAGTGGCGCGCACTGATACGGCGGGGGTTTACACCGCGCAGCAAAACTTTGGCGCAGTAGCTATTACCAGCAGCGCTAATTCCATAGCGTGGAACCTAGCAACGGCCCAATCAGCCAAGCATGTGTTTACCGAGAATACTACGCTTGCCAACCCCACTAATATGGTCGATGGCGGGACGTACGTTCTAAAGCTTACACAGCACGCATCTAGTCCTAAAACGTTGGCATTTGGTAGCGCCTATAAGTTTCCTGGGGGCAGCGCCTTTGTTGTGTCTTCTACGAATAGTGCGGTTGATATTCTCACATTCGTATCAGACGGCACCAATATGTACGCGGTGGGACAGAAGGGGTTTGCCTGATGTTTACATTCCCCATTGCACATTTCTCTTCAGCTGGAGCCGCACTTCCGACCAATTCGATAGATTTTGAGTTTAGCAGCTCGCAATACCTCACCATATCCGACGCTAACTTTGGAGCTTACGACCGCGCCAAGTGGGCGATTAGCCTATGGTATAAGCGCGAAAGCACTGGCGGTCAGCAGCTTTATAGTCACCAAGATAACGGCAGTGGCCGCGCCTTCGACCTTAGGTTTAACGGTTCCAGCCAGCTTGAGTTCCGCTCTTGGGCAGATGGCGCTACGGCAGATGGGCGCCTTCTAACTACCGCAACTTATACCGACACTACGAGCTGGCATCATATCCTTTGCTGGTTTGATTCTGCCAACGGCACCTCAGGGGATCGGATGAGAATATGGCACGATGGCGCAGAAGTAACCGTATTCTCTGCTGATAGCGCCCCAACGGCACAAGTTTTTAATACCACGGTTAGCGTGTACGTAGCGGCACTCAATAACGCTGGATCACCAGCTAACGAATATGACGGAAAAATCTACCAAGCGGCTTTCTTTAGCGGTGCACTCCCAGCTATTGGCACTCTTTATAGCGCCGGGTCTCCTCTAAACGTATCGGGCCTAAGTGGGCTCTGGAGCGTCCTAGACGTAGCGGGCGGAGTCGTAACCCATGATGGCGTTTTGGCTTCTTCCTGGACGAACAACAATACCGCCGTTTCTTCGGCAGATATCCCAACGTAAAGGAAATAGAAAATGCCTAATACAACTGCGAATTATAGCTTCTATCTCCCGCTCGTTAATGATCCGGTAGACCAAGATCTGTGGGGCGGCTACCTAAACGCCAACTGGACAAGCCTGGATATCCTACTCAATACGCGTACGCAGAACTATAGCTTTGCGGATTTTCAGCTCATTCGACCGCTTCTTAAGGACTACGGGGAGGTTGTGCAGACTGTTTCAAGCTCTGCGGGAACCGCTGCCGTGGATTTTACCAATGGGAATCATGTTGCGATCACCCTAACCGAAAACACTACTTTTACTTTTGCCAATCCGTCCCCAACCAGCAACGCAGCGCCTTACATTTTTTACATTAAGCAGGGAGGCTCTGGCAGCTATACGGCGACCTGGCCCGCAAGTGTTGTCTGGGCTGGCGGGGCTGCCCCGGTACTAACAACCACGGTTGGAAGAACGGACGAGCTAGTTTTCATTACGAGGGATGCTGGGACTAAATACACCGGATCAGTGCGGGGACTTGATTTTAACGTATGACCGCCGCAGTCGTCGCTTCTTCTCAGAATATTATTCTTGGCTTGCCGCTTAAGTCGCTGTCCTTTTCGACTAATAAGTTTCTGTCGATGAGCAGTGGCGACTTCGGAGCCTATGACCGCTCAAAGATGGCTATCAGCTCCTGGGTGCGGCGCACAAGCGTTGGAACCGATCAGGTTATCATGTGGAAGAATGCAGAATTCCAACTTAACTTTGTTTCCAGTAATCAGATTCAGATAGCATTAAACGCCGCCACTTCTGGGAGCTTTGTAACCACTGCTACCTACAGCTCTACTGGCTCATTCTATCATGTCGCCGCTTTTTACGATGCGGCTCTTACCGAAGTGGATAGGCTAAAGTTATACGTAAATGGATCTCGCATTACCGAAGGAAGCTACAATCCTCCCAGTGGGCCAATCGAAACGACCGGGAACGCCGTATCTATTGGGGATTTTAATATTGGCGGCGGCGGCGCCTTTGAAGGCCTTATTTACCAGCATGCTTTCTTCAGCGGAACCAATCCCTCGATAAGCTCTCTCTACAATGCAGGAGCTCCAGTAAATATCGGCAAAGTCTCTGGCTTATACAGCCTTCTTGATGTTCGCAGCGATGTGGTCACCCACGATGCTATCCGCACGGCGTCTTGGGCAAATAATAACGGCGTAACCTCTTCAAGCACGGTGCCCTAATGGCTTTAGATGTCGGAAAGCGCGTAGATATAGTTGTAAGGCCTGGAACTAACCCGATCCCGGATGCCACCCAGGCTGAAACGCTTTATTACACGGCCACGGATAAGGTGCGCTTCCGCAACGGGAAGCTGCGGAAGATAGGCGGCTGCATGGCTGCTGAGGATAGTGGCTCTATCGGTGTTAAGGGGGCCGCGCGGTCCGCCTACGGTTATGTATCGGGCAATAAGGCTCGTTTAATCATAGGAACCAACACCCGCTTTCTTAGCTATCAGGATGGGCAGACTTACAATATTACGCCGCTCCTTACATCCACAACGGCGATCGCCAATTCTTTGGCTACAAACTACACGACACTCGGGAATGATCCATTTACCACGGTTAGCGGTAGCACAACAGTTACGGTTGCGCATACGGCGCATAAGCTAACCCCTGGGGACACAGCAACCTTGTCTGGGGTCTCTGGATTCAACGGAATCCCTGCTGGGAACTTTAATGCTACTCAAATTGTGCGCTCCGTTCCTAATGCGAATAGCTATACAATCTCCGTTGCCACTGCGGCTAATGCAGATGGTTCTGGTGGCGGTGCTTCAGTTATTGAAGCAACAGCAATTATCACGGTTATGGCCGCCTCTCACGGCCTATCTGATGGAGACCGTGTAAAGCTTAATAGTGCCTCTAATACTGGCGGCATTCCAAATGCTGAGATAAATGCCGAGCATATTATTAGAGGTGCCGCGACTAGCACCTTTGATATTGTTGCTAGTACTGCCGCTACCTCTTCCGTATCAAGCGCGGGAGGCGCAAGCACTACCTATCAGAAGCCGATAACAAAGGGTGCTATCAATACCTCTCTTGGTTTTGGCTATGGTGGAGGTCTCTATGGTGCAGGCATTTATGGTGTTGGCAAGGCATTTGTCGAAACATTCTCTTATCCCCGCATTTGGTCGCATGAGCGTTTTGGAAACGATCTTATTAGTAGTCCTGGCGGAGGGGGTGGAGTCTATCTATGGCAGAACAGTACCACCACTGCACCTGCCGCACTAACTAACGCCCCAACTCAAGTTAACTGGATATTTGTAAGCCACAACATCGTTATGACTCTGGGCGCTGGTGGCGTCGGCAATAGGATCAAGGGTAGCGATGTGGGTGATGCTACTAACTGGACTGTTGGGCCAGATAGCTATGCTTACCAAGATGATATAGAGGGGATTGGTACCTTAATCTCTCAGGCCAGAGCAAAAGATATCGACCTTATCTACACCGAGCAGGAAGTGCTGGTTCTGCGCTTTGTTGATAAGCCCGATATTTGGCGAGTTGAAGACCTGATGGCCAATGATGGCATTATTGCCCCAAAAGCCCGAACCAGGATTAACGATATGGTCTTCTGGATGGGGCGGTACGATTTCTATTCCTATGACGGCTATACGGCCTCTCCCCTACCTAACAATACAGTGCGGGAGTATATTTTTGATAACCTCAATTATACGCAACGATGGAAAATATTTGCCGAGCCAAACCCCGCTTCTGATGAAGTAATTTTCTGGGTTCCGCTTGGCGAAGAAAATGAGCCTAAAACCTACATAATTTACAACTACAAGGAGCAGCATTTTACGCTTGGATCGTGGCCAAGAACGGCGGCAGAGGAGCCTACGCATCTTATTGCCGCTACGCCATATCTAATAAACGCCACAAGCGAATCTGTTGCCGGGAAAATATATAAACACGAGCTGGGGGTTAATGACGATACGGTGGCGCTGAGTGCATATGCCGAGACTAACTACGTTCAGATTGGCGAGGGCGACAATACGATGGATATCGTCCGCATTGTGCCCGACTCTACGCAAACGGGAAATGTCAACCTTACTGTTAAAACCAAGCTTTACCAACAATCTCAAACCGAGCGTTCTTTTGGACCATTTACAGTTACCCCCGCCACTGAAAAGGTAGATTTCAGGGCTAACGGGAGGCAGCGCAAATATCGTTTTGAGCAGGGCGACGTTGATGCCGATTTCATTGTTGGTAAGTGGTACGAAACGGTCCAGGAGGGAACTCCTCGATGAATGTTGCTCAAGTGGTTTCCGGCCTCCAATCGACGACCAGGCGTTTAGAAGAGGAGGCCCTTCGAAGGGATGCCGACCTTAAAAATAAGGTGGTTATTGGAAGATATAGGACCGACAGAACGGCGCCCATTTCAAGTAACGATGTTCAAACTCCGGATAAGGAGGGGGATATCGTGAGGGATGGGGGTTACGAATACATTGTTGTTAACGATTCGGGAACACTGAAATGGGCCCGGATAGCTTTAGATGTGGCATGGTGAGGTAGATATGGTTGGGATTGGCACTGCACTTGGTGTGGCAAGTTTAGGAGCTTCTCTTCTTGGAGGGAAGAAGGGTGAAAAGGCAGCTGCTAGTGGGTTTGCTGCCCTTCCGAAGGAGGTGCAGGATGCTTGGCTTAAAACCTATCTGCCTTCCGTTTTAAGCCTTTTTAATCGGCCCTATACACCACTTCCCATGGCGCGGGTTGATGTAAATAGCGCTGACCCGTTTAGATCCCAGGGTTTGATAGATTTGCAGAATTACTCTGATTCGGTCGGTGGTATATTCAACACCCCATCTATGGCTGAGGCTCTTCCCAAGACAGCCATCCCAGCAAGCGGTGCTGGAGGAAATGAGGGCGCGGCAGCTCTGAGCGCTATTAGTGCGCTGTTCGGACCTAATTACGTTAGGGGATTCTTGCAATCCCAGCAGGGAGGCTAATCAATGGCTGTTAATACCGGCGTAATGCCAATTGGTCAGGTCGAGCCGTTTAATGAGATACAGCGGTCAGCAATCTTGCGTTTAGCTGGCGGTGCACCTGCACTTGGGTTTATGTCTGGTGCCGCCAACTCCTATCAGAATGCCGTGGCATCGGCTCCTAGCTCTGCGGTGATCCGCGATCTATTTGGAGCCGGAACCGACTTACTAAAGCGCGGAACTCAAACCTTGGATGATGAAACATTCACCAAGGGCATTGAGCGTTTCATGAACCCATATACCCAGCAGGTGGTTGATAGCACGCTGCGTCGGATTAATGAGCAGGGCGATGTCCTGCGCTCCAATATTACAGGCGGCAGGGCCGGAAGCCGCAGCTTTGGCGATACGTCCCAGGGCGTTCAGTACGGCATGCTCGACAAGAATCTTTTAAGCGAAGTTGCAGATACGACAGGAGAGCTTAATTATCGCGGCTTTAACGATGCAACGGGAAGCTTCCTAAACCAGTTTAATCAAGATCGGGGTAGAGAACTAACCGGCGCCGGAATTGGGATTAACTCTGGTTTCCAGGGCGTACGAACTCTGCAGGATCTTGTCTCAACTGGCATTGCAGGCAACCAGGCAAACCAACAGAATTTTGCGACTAATACCGGTAACAGGCTTAACGCCGGTACGATTATCCAGAATCAGAATCAACGCATTCTGGATGCACTTCGCCCCGATCTTGTTGGGGCTAGGGACTACCCGGTTACGAGCGTTGCGCAACTGGGTCAGCTTCTTGGTGCGTTTCCGGGTTCCTCTACCGGTGGGTCAGCGGGCTCTCCGGATCTTCTTTCTAAGCTTGGTGGCGCTGGCCTTGTATTGGGCTCTCAATACGGAAGCGGCAGTACTTTAGATATAAGCAAACTATTTGGGTAGTATCATGCCTGACGGATTTGGAAGTTCTTTATACGGTGACCCCTTGGCTCTTGCCGGGCTTGGTGTGATAAGCGGAACGCCCCTTAATCAGGCACTTCTGGAAGGGGCTCGCGCTAGCACAGAATATACGCGAGCCCAGAATGCTCAACTTGAACTGCGCAGGACTGCTCACTTACAGCAAGTTCTGCCGGATCTTCTTCAGCGGATAGATATTAAGAACCCTATCGAGTCCTTGAGGGTTTTAACGGAGGCTGGAGTTCCGCTAGAGCAAGCATCCACTTTGGTAAATCAACTCACGGACAATGTGCGTCAGCAGCAAGGGCAGGACTTCTTACAAAATCTCTTTGGTGGAGCAGCCGGTAGTGGAGTTGCTCCAAGTGGTGCGGCTCCTTCGGGGGCTGATCCTACGGCGCTGATTCAAGCCGGGCTCCTTTACGGCAGGCCTGAGCTGGTGCAGGGCGGAAAGTTTATGTACGACCAACGCAAGGAAGCCGCTGAGAAAGCCACCAAAGAGCAGATTGCTACCGAAGAGCGTACTATTCCAGGTCTTAAGCTCATCCCTGGCGCCCGTCCCAATGAATCTAGGGTTATGAAAGCCACTGAAGCAGCTACCGCTATTGATTATTACGAACAGTCTCTTAAAGCGCTTGAGGATTTTATTGACCAAGAAGGTAGCGCGGTAATTGAGGGTACGCCTTCGTATAACCGAGCAATAGAGCTTACTACGAATCTTTTGCAAGGCGAGCGTACCCTAAACCAGACTGGTGTGTTGAACGTGGGGGAAATCCCTACATTAGAGCGCACGTACGCCTCCTTCGACCCCACGCGTAAGAGCAATGTTCCCAAATCTCGAACCGAGATGAAGGCGGCTTTACAGAAATATAAGGTTGATCGACTCAAGCGTTTAGAAGGAAGTCTTCGCCGGTTAGGTTATGAGCGCGACAAACCACAAGTAGCTACTCCCGATATCTCGCAAGCTCGTCGCGGTCGCGATGGAAATCTTTATGTTCCCGATCCAAGCCGCAGTGGAAAGTACCTTAAGGTTGAAGAATAGTGCCCAAGTTTACGCCGGTAGATTATGATCCTTTTAGCGCGGGAAGCGCACCCCTTCCGCCTCCGCCCCCTCCGTTTCGTCCGGGTGTTCCGGTTCCTCCGCCCCCGACCGAACCTACTGTCGAAGAAATAGCGGCGATGTTCGATGAGAACGACCCGAACCCTGCACCTGGTGAGTTGCCTGTGCAACCTATCGCTCCGCCCAAATTTATCCCCGTGGATTATGATCCCTTTAAGGAAGAGAGTTCGGCCCTTGCCGAGAATGTTGTGCGCCCCCTTGCAAGAACCGCGAAGAATGCAGCCGTAGGGGCTTTATCTATTCCCGAATTGTTCTCAAGGCCACTTGGAGAACTAATGGATGTAGCCGCCAGGGGTCTTGGCTTTGAAGGCGGATTCTCAAGCTCTCCAAGTCAGTTTATCGGCGAATCAATAGATAAAGCTACCGATGGCTTAACTATCCCGCGTAATTCACTGGAGCGTGTAGTTGATACCGCCTCACAAGCTATTGCTAGTGCCGGGCCTCTTGCTGCCGTTACAAGGGGAACTGCCGCCGCCAATCTTGCGCCCCGTACCGCTACCGAACTTTCTTCCTTCGGTACTGCTGGCGGTGGCGCGCAAGTGGCAAGGGAGGTGGCGCCCGATAGCCCAGCTGCTGAACTTGCTGGGGCCGTAACTGGGGCCTTAGTTCCGGGAACCGCTGTAGCAACGGTTAAGGCCGCAGCAAAAGCGCCCCGGGCTACTATTAATGCGCTAACTAAGATTAATCCTAAAGCAGCGCAGGATTTTGCAGATGAGGGTATTAGCACTAGCCTAGCCGCAGTTTCTGACAGCCCTGCTATTAAGCTTTTTGATAGGGCCTTGTCTAAGTTTCCTGGCGGTGCTGGGGTTATCGAGAAGAATAGCGCCCAAGTCTTGGATGATATTCAGAAAAATCTGGCTTCTAAGGGTGCGGTTAAAGGCGGTAGCGCTCAAGAAGCTGGGGAGGTAATACAGCGCGGTGTTTCTAATTATGTAAAGCGCTTCCAGGATGTTTCGGGACAGCTTTACTCCAAATTAGATGATGCTATTCCTGGTGCGGAGAGATTCCCAGTTAATAATGTCATTAATGCTTTCGATGATATTTCTACCCGGTCTAGTGCCCCCCGTCTGCAAGCACGCTTACGAGGAAGTGAAGGCTTTAAAATACTTAAGGACATTACCGATGATGCTGCGCCTAAGAATGGCCAGGCCGGGTTACTGGAATACAAAGATATTAAGCGTTACCGCACGCTGATAGGCCAAAAGCTTTCTAAGCCCCACTTGCTCCCGGGGGAAGATGAGGCTGTGTTGCGCCAGGCCTATGAGGCTCTTTCTCTGGATATGGGTGAGGCGGCTGCATCGAAAGGGCCCGCTGCGCTTAAAGCCTTTGAACGCGCAAATAGCTTCTATCGCCAGGGTGCTCAGCAGATTGAGAAGCAGTTGCAGTCTGTGGTTAATAAGCGCGTTCCTGAGAAAGTTTACCAAGCGCTGCTTGAGGGTTCCCGCATAGGAGGAACAAGGGTTAATTCTATTATGAAAGCTCTGTCTCCGGAAGAGCAGGAATTTGTAAGAGGAACGGTTCTTAAGAAGCTTGGAGAGGCGGCTCCTGGGGCTCAGTCAGCCGCTGGAGAGCAATTCAGCGTCCGGACTTACCTTACCAACTGGAATAGGCTTTCACCCGAAGCAAAGACCTCCCTTTTTGGTAAAGACGGAACGCAAGCAAGAGATTCGCTTAACCGAATCGCTGGTATTGCCGAGCGCTTGAAGGATATTGAGCGGTTTTCCAACCCATCAGGTACGGCGAGTCAACTTACAACTGCAGGACTACTTGGCGGGGCATTCTACAAGCCGCTTGAGGTGGCAACAGCTGTTATTGGGGCCAATGGTTCAGCAAGGCTTCTGACCAACAGGGATTTTGTTAACTGGCTAGCACGCTTATCGGCAACTAAACAGGTGACGCCCCAAACGGTTGGTTCTGCGCTAAAGCAGCTATCGACCATAGCCGAAAGAAATCCAGAGATTACGGATGATATAGCCAGGTATACAGCCCTGCTTGGAAGCATATCCAGCACGCGCCCCCAACCATCCGCAAATTAACCTCTCCCCTACCGACATTAGTTAGGCAAAGGTACATTTAAATAAACTCAAGGAGATTAAAAATGACTCGTGCTTCTTTTGCTAATTCCACCGATTCTCTTCCGCGCGGTCAGTTTACCGCCACCGGAGCAACTCCCGTAGCTCTTACGAATCCTTACTTTAAGCCGGGCTGCTTTGTGATTTTTGGCCTTAAGACCGTGGGTGGCACTGTTGGCAACACCCCCACCATTAAGACCATTACCAATGGTAGTGCTACCGTGGCCGCGACCGCAAGTGACACGTCTGTCTACACCTACGAAATCCTGAATATTTCTGGCGTATGATGATTTTTGTGACTGCCTATAACCGCCTTAATCCTGAGATAGGCAGAAACGAAGACGTAGAAATGCTTTTTAACCCGGGTGATGAGTGTTTCTATCACAAGGGGCATGATGGGGTGAGAGTGATGGGAAAGGTTGAGAATTTTGTTTTTCCTAATGTTGAGATTCCCTCCCGCATGAGAACCCCTCACGCCCGCAAGGTAACAAGGTTTGCCATGGATTGGATTAACAAGAAAGAAAAGAGGAAGCCATGCCCTACCCGAGTCCTGTAAAACTTACTGGCGGAACTCCAGCTACGGCTGACGCTAACTACCCTAGCAACAGCGGCGTTCTATGGGAAGGTGGTTCAGGAACTTTTGTCGTCTACGGAACACCTGGTGGTGCTACTGCTAAATTACAAGCTAAAAGCCCCCTGGGCTCCACCTGGGTTGATGTTCCGTCTGCTAGTTTTACTGCCAGCGGTATGGGAACGGTTACTCTTGGCGACGGGTTTTTTGTTCGTATGAATGTTGCTAGCTCCAGCGGCTCTACAAGCCTTAGCGCAGAGATCTTATACAACACAAAGTAGCCCCATGCCCCATAATAACAGCGCCCCTCCGTTTATGTCGAGCATGCCTAACGGCAATGTTGTTGGTCCCGCATCTGCGACTAATAATTATATAGCCGTATTTAACGGGATTACCGGAAAGCTGATTAAGGTTAGTGCAATTGCGGTTAACGATAACGGATCACTTATTGGCGTTACTCCCAACAGTGGTGACTTAACTGCCGCTGTGGTTTTAAGTCAGGTTCCGGTTATATTTAAAGTTTCAGTAAGTGGTATAGCTGACCCTGCAACGTACGATCTTATCCCTGCTACTCCGGGTCTTCGTTTTATTCCTGAATCTGCTTGGATGAAACTAGATGCCATAACTGGCGCGCTTGTGACGCCCATTATCGCTTCTATCGGGACGGCAGCGGGATCTTATATTGATGCTTTTGCCGCCCTTACTGGAACAGGCCTTGCCACTGTACAGAATATCCTTGGCTTGACCATAGCATCTACCCGGAAGTCTCTGGATGTCGGGGGGGCGGCAATTAAGGTTAACGTAAGCCAAAAAGCTCTTGGGATCGGCCTTAGCAACTATAACCTTACGTTCTATATCAGGGGGTACTTTGAAGCGGGCGGAACTCCGTGATGAATGATAACGCCCATTTAATGGATGAAAAGCTTAAGCTCTTGGCCGTAGAGGTTACACAGAACGTTAAAGATCTTATCGACGGTAAGTTTGCCCAGCAGGAAGAGAAGCAAGATAAGAAGGAAGAGAGCCTGGTTAAGCGTGTTCTGCAGGAAATCAAGCCTATCTTTGGGGAATTTAAGGATAGGGCCGTTGATGAGGCGAACAAGCAGGCGCTTGGCTATATCACCTCTACTTTTAATACCGACCCAACCAAAGAAGAAGACCGTCGCAAGCGCCAGCTAATGGACCAGTGGATTGAGCGCTCCATGCAGAAAGATGAGCAACGCGCCACCACTATCAGCCAGGTTGTTATCCAAAAGCTTCTTTCCAGGGCAATTGATCTGGTAGGAATCGGCGTAGCGGTTGCTCTTGTTTGGCAGCTTAAGGATCTTGTCTAACCATTGGAGTCCTTATGTCTCCACAACAAACTCAGCAAAAAGATAAGCCCACGATCCAGCTCGGCTTATACAGCATAGGCATTTGCCTAATTGTCGCCGTTTTGTGCTGGGCCGGTTTCTCAATTGTTAATCAGGGTAATGAGATAGAGAGAATGGGCGAAAGGCTTCAGAGCTTCGAAGTGCTTAGAACTGAATTCGCCGCCGAGAACCGCCGTAGGATCGAGGATCTGGAGGGGAGGGTTCAGTACATTGAACGCAGAGAAAGAGCAATGAGGCAGCAATGATTACATTACTTGGCGCATTACTCGGTTTTATCGGCTCTGTAGCTCCGGAGCTTATCAAGCTTCTGCAAGACCGCAGGGATAAGGCGCACGAGCTTAAAATGCTAAAGGCTCAGGCGGAAAATGCTCAGGCTCTTCGAGAATATGATGCAAAGCTATTAGCTATGCAGGCCGATGCGGCTTTCTATACCGCAGAGCAAGATCGGCTTTCTAGCCAGATCAAGAATGATGCTACCGGGATTTGGTGGGTGGACGCCTCTAATGCGATGGTGCGGCCCATCGTGGCCTATGGGTTTTTTGCCCTCTATGCCTTTATTAAGGTTTACACCATGACTAGCATGGGCATTGAAACCGTAATAACTACGCCTCAAGTTGTCTGGGGCGATGAGGACGCCGGTATATTCTCCGCTATTGTGGCTTATTACTTCGGCAGTCGCCACATGAAGCGCACCATGGGTAGGGGATGAAGATCACAGAACCTGGGAAAGCCCTTATTAAGCGTTTCGAAGGCCTAAGGCTAAAAGCCTATCGGTGCAGTGCGCATGTACTTACTATAGGCTGGGGTTCTACCAAGGGCGTTAAGGAGGGCGACGAGATAACTCTCTCCGAAGCGGAGGACCGGTTTAATAGTGACCTTAATGTATTCGATACGGGCGTTTCCAGGCTATCTCCCGGACTTACTCCAGAACAGCACTCAGCCGTAACGAGCTTTGCCTTTAACCTGGGTTTGGGGGCTTACCAGCGCTCTACGCTACGCATGAAGGCTAATCGGGGCGAGCATGAAGAGGCCGCCAGAGAATTTCATAAATGGTGTCGCGGAGGCGGGAAAGTGCTTAAAGGTCTACTCCTGCGCCGCCAAGCTGAGGCCCGTATGTATTTGGGAGAGTAGATATGCTTGCTTTTGTCTTCCGCATCACTATTGGCGCAATTTTGTACGCGGTAAGGGGAGGTAACTACGGAACGGAGAAATGGCCAAACATAGGGCTGCGGCTAATTTATTCACTTTCTCTTGGCCTGACTGCCTATTACGAAACATATACTATATGGCAAAGTCCCGCATTCTCAGCTCTTAGTTTTGCCACTATTTGCCTAGGCCACGGTCTATTTATGGATATGGGGCGGTTTAAGCCCTCTGGCTTCCGCATAGAGCACGAGAAACCCTTAACGCTGATTCCAGGCATAGGCCCAGAGAATTATAACTGGCCGTTCTGGCGGCGCTGGATTCACAACTGCGGCTGCATGTCATTGCTGGGCGTTATAAGGCATTTACCGGCCCTGGTGTTTATTGGGCTAGTACCCTACCAGGCTATAGCGAACTATGTGCTGGCAGGGCTTCTACACGGCCCTCTATACGAACTTGGCCATCAGATAGGCAGGCTTCCGATCCTAAATCGTGTTCCGCTAGATAAACGCACCCTATACGGCGAGCATCTGGTGGGTGGTTTGCAGTTTGGGTTATTAGCCTATTTGTTCTAAGCTGCTTCTGGAGCTGCCAGCTCCTCAGCCTTTGACGGGCGTCCAGGCTTGCGGGGTTTTTCGGATGCTTCAGGGGCTTTCTCCGCTATCTCTGCCGGGAGGAGGGTGATGACCTCTTCTTCATAGATTTCTTGCGGGATATCCTGTGCGACCACGCCCCACTCTCGAAGGTGCCAAATAGTACGCTCGGGTCCGCAATTAGTGTTAAGGTCTATCTTGGTCCCGTCTTTAAGGGTGATATGGGCGATAACAGTATCGCGCATCTTTCCTAGGGTGTAACTACCCTGGTGCGCGCGAACAAGAGCGGAATCAAGAATGCTGATGACTTTTTCGTTCATGGAACCTCCAAAGGGATAAGTATTTCTATAATAGGATCTAGGCTCTTATTTTGGTAGGGGAGAGGCCCTTGCTATTAGTTAAACACCTCTCTAACTAATTGGCTATCCGCCGCATAAGCCCGTATAGAAAGTGACGGTAACGGCCACTAAGGAAGCGACAGTAATAGCCAGAGACGGCAGTACAAACGGAACTTTCACGGTGGTAACGCGGGTTCGATTCCCGCAGGGATCACCATCTTTAAGTTAGAGAGTTCTCTAACTATTGTAGATGTCTGCCAGGGCATCCGTGGTTGATTTCAGGTGCTCCGGGTCGTGGTGAGCGTATTTTTTATCTGTAGTCGCTGCCGTATCTCCTAGCAATCCTGCTATCTCCCATATAGGCATTCCTTTCTGCGCCAGAAGCGTAGCCCCCGTATGTCTTAAGACGTGGGGGGTTACCCACGGCATTTCTACTTTCTCGGCGTGAGCGGAAAATAGGCGCTGTATGCTCGCTACCCGCCTTTTGTTAAACTCTATTACATAGTCAGTGACGGCGAATTCTAAGGCCTCCTCTAGGACGTTCTTTAGGGGGGTGTTAATCCGAGCCATTACCCTGCGCTTGGTAGATCTGGTTCTTCCCGGAATATGGAAATCTATTCTGTCCTGATCCAGGTAAACCCTATCCCAGGTAAGTTCTAATATGGCGCTCCTGCGGCTTAGAGTGTGGAAAGCCAGCATGCAGAATAGTTTAACGTGGACGTGCTCGGATTCTTTGAAGAAAGCCTTGGCCTGGTCAGGATGCATCCATAGGTCCCGGGGAGGGGGCCCGTCAGGCTTCTCTTTGTGGGGTACTTTTTTAATTAATTCTTCTTTTTCGGCGTGATTCATAGTCGCTGTAAAGATATTCCAGCGCTTTCTGATAGTGGCAGCTTTAAGCTTTGCCTTTTGCCACTCCTTTGTTACGTCCCGGAATACAGCCCTATTAAGAGCTTCAACTTTGTAGCTTCCTAGACGTTCTTTGATGGGGTTTAGGGTATACTCGAGCTCTTTGTAGTTTCTGGTAGGCTGATCGGCTACTTCGATCTCATGCTTCTTGTGCTTTAGGTAAAGATCTATACAAGTTTCAACGGATAGGGCTTCGCCTACATATGGGGTGATCCACCCTCTCCGGTATTCCCTGAGAAAGTGGTGTGCCTCTGTTTCATCTGCTGTGCCCGTAGAAACGTAGCACGGCTTCCGTCTAATGCTCCAGTAAACATACCAATAGGAACTATTTTTTCTTCTGACGAGCTTAAACTCGGGTGTATCTCTTCTCTTTCGGGCCATGACGGGAATTGCTCGTGCTGACGCTCGTATGCATTCTTCTGGTCGGCCCTTATTCTTACTAGCTTACCAAGCCGGATGCAACCTAGCTTATTCTTACGCAGCAATCCTCTAATGTAGCTCTCGCTTACACCCCACTCTGCCGCCAGGGATTTTATCGTATAATGACGCGCTGGCTCAGCCATTGGTTTGCTCCATTGATTTAACATCGTTCCGCAAATCCTCGATAGCGTCTTTTATGCGGCAAAGGGAAAGGTCGATAATCTTTTGAGAGATAACGTGATCTATGGAAAATGTTATATCCCTAGCTCCAAACGTTTTTCCTATAGTAATTTCACCCCTATAAGTATCCCTGTGTTCGTCCAGGTCTATTCTAACCTTTGTTAAGCGCATAACGGGCTTATCTGCCATCTCTACTCCTCCCTTTCCGGCATGATGAAGGGCTTGTCTGCTCGGCGGATGATTTCTTTAATTGGATAATCAGTTCCGCCAGTATAATACCCCACTATGTCACGCTCATCTTGTGCTAAATCCCCCTCCCGCGGCTCGAACACCCCATAGCTGTCGGGGTGGACGTAGAATGGTATAGAGGTCGGTCCAGAGCCCGCGCTATAGCAAGCCTCTAAGGCGGACTTTAGGCTATCCCCATCATCGAACTTTACCCCATGCTCCATGGCCATAATCGCAGCGTAGAGCGGGTTGGTGTAATAAAGGCGGGTCATGCTGGATCTCCAGAACGGGAACTAATAAGTGGGGCCTTAAGTTGCTCAATCAGGGTGGATTTCATACTGATTGCGGCCTCTTCGGCTACATCAACGATGTGGTCGGCACAAACATCTATGAGCTTTTGGCACAATGCCGCATCGACCACTAGCCACAATTGATCCCCGCGAGGCGACTGCACGTCAAACTTTCCTTTCCAAACATGCTGATACCTTCCCTCGACTTGTTCATAGGACTGCTTAATTTCTAGGCCTTTAAAAATCATCACTCCCCGCCCTCCTTTGGTTTGTTTCTTTCTTCAATTAAATATTCTATCCGATCTAGTAATGAGCTGTCGGTTTCTTGCTGAGTCTCCCAATCTTTGAACCATTCCAATATGGGGCTAAGACAATATTCAGACATGCGCCTTATCTCGCTGGAAGTGCGCGGCGAAGAATAGGAGGATCTATACTCTTTGTACCTGTCCTCGAATGCTTCCATAAGCTCGTCTTTGCCGCAATAGGATAGATAATTATACTTAGCCATCACTCCTCCTTCCCCGCCGTTCCGCTGGCGAGGGCTTCAAAGCCTTTGGTGATTTCCTCCTGCGCAACTCGGATTTTCCCCTCGTAGGCGTGGTAATCTACAGTTCGGCGATTAAGGTTGCAGAATACAAGAGCGCCGCGTGCTTGCGTTAAAGCCGAGTGAAGAACAGGTAGCCCCTCCCTCAGCCTCGCAATCTCCGCATCCTTCTCCCTTACGGTCGCAGTCACCTTCGCTAGGAGGGCGGTGTAGGGATAGAGCATAGCCATTACGGACTTAGCAGGGCTTAAGTGGCCTTCAAGTGCTGTTACCTCTTTGCCAAAAACGGTTTCAAAACTCTTCTCGAATGGCGCATATCCGTTAAGCTCGCAAAGTACCTGGGCTATATCCCTTAATACGGCATCTTCATCCACCTCGTTCGGCAGGGCGGCGAGGAAGGCTTGGATATCCGGTTCTACCAGGGTGCAGTAATAGTCCTTGGTGTCTTGGGTTAACACCTCCCACGGACTATCGCCTTCCGATTTATGTATTTTCATAAAATTCTTTTTAGCCGCCGCCTCAATCGCGGCCTTATAATGGTCGGTACTGGTCATGAAAGACTCCTAATAAGCTTCTGGATAAATATGTGGATCGGCATACCAATGTGAGCTTCCCATTTCCCAGGCAACACGTCTATTTCCGCATTCGCAACGTCTGTCCCCAGGAAACCAGCCATCACAATCTTCGCAATCCCCATCTCCTGAAAATGGTATGGGGCCAGCGGCTTCCTTATTAGCCTTCTTTACCTCCTCGGCAAACGATACCTCATTAGCAAACGAATAAGCGTTATCGCGTTGGTAGTCTCTGCCAAGCACCTTTCCACGGTCTTGAAGCCAGTGAATAGCTTCATTGATTACGGACTCTTTATCTCTAATTATGACCTCTACCATTCCACTCTCTCTTCTCATGTTTTTTAAGAGTTTCTTCGCTGATGTAGTAAGCATCTCCAGATGGCACCATAAAATTAATCTGGATGGGGTTAAATCCGCTATGTGCCGCACCTGTAAAGAAAAAAAGTCCAGCCCCATAACAAGCCAAGAATAGGATTATCCCGTCCAAGAGATTGTTCCATTGTCGTTTAGCAAATTTCTTTATAATATCCATCACTTCTTCTCCTGCTGCGTGTCCGGGCCGAGGATGGCGCGTAGGGCTTCTATAGATTTCTTATACTCCTCTGTCGGATTGCCAATAATGGAGTCTATTTCCCGTAAAATCTTTTCGGCTCCTTGCCAGCAGAGGGTTACCTGATGCAGAACTACTGGCTCGGTCTGCTTGTTGTTAAATGAAGAGCGACCCAGTACGTAATGAAGCGTACTTTCTATACCATCGACTTTTTCCCTTACAGTCCGCATGGCCTCGGTAAGCTCATTGATTATCGACTTGGCTTCGCGGAATATCTGAGTGCTATCAGGGTAGCCCACCCCGGTCTTAAAATGCTCAATCCGCTCGTGTAGGTCGTTTAACGACATTACTTCTCCTCCTTCAGCGCTTTGATTTCTTTGGCTAAGGCCAGAATGGCTTCGTCTCTAGCGGAAATAGGTTGGTTGTTCTTTGAAGCTAGCTCCATCCCACCCTCGAACACATATATTATCTGATCCAGTGTCATTTCTTTATGCTCCTTGGTCGAAGTCTCATGCGTGGTCATGGTTTTGGTCCTTTCTTCCCAAGCTTAATTATCTCTCTGGTGCCGTCTGACATCTCAGCCTCGATATATCCGTACGCTAGATGCTCTACCACTACGATGGGCGTACCAAAGAAACCATTTAGTGTAGCGCTTAGGGGCTTTATCTCCTTGACTGTAAAAGTGTCCTTGAGCCAATCCGCAGTAGCGCGATCGCAGTTAAACCGCAGCGTATGTATCTGCTTGTGATTGCCTATCAAAGTAGCCACGTCTGCAAGATTGCTATAGTCCATTACACCCTCTGCATCATCTGTTCCGGGCTTCCACCATCCCAGAGCATGTTATGGACAGGCTGCTTACATACCGGCGCATGCGAGCAGGAGGATAGGCAGAGGATGAGAGCGAGGGCTAGGAGGTGCATGGTTTATCTCCGCGAATACAAGGAATCTTAACCAAACGCGGGTCGTCGGGCCTGCCGGCAGCGGTTATTGCTATTGCTCCGCGCTCACAAGCATTGCACTTAACTACCCACGCACCACATTCGGGTGCGGGGTATGGCAACTGGATAGCGCAGGCTAGCGCCCCATCCGAAATATCAATGTCCTTGCCGTCAGGATATCTAGGATCAGGCGCACATTGGGCCTTCCCCCTACCGCTCGGCATAAACTCGACGATATGCGCTCCTTCCATTCTACTCCCCCAGTTCCTCAATATAGTTCACGTTACGTGGGTTAATCCTAACTACATCGCCATTCTCTTTAGTGTAGTGAATCCACTGGCTATGCTTCCATTCCTTAGGCTTTACTTTTTTGTAAGAGCCGTCACGGAACGAAACTAAGTGAACCTTATTCATATTCCATACTCCTTTGCCTCTCGGCGGTTTGGTGGTGTGTTACTTAACTCGCAGTACTGGCCTCATGGCTACATTATAAAGAGCACCATTTAGTTCCATTTCCATGTGAGCAATGCCATCATAACCTGTGTATGCCAAAGTTACTTCCGCACCCATGCCCTTGACGGCCTCAAATAACTTTGCAAAAGCATCCTGGAGCAATGCAGGACTTATTTGACTTGCTTTCATACTCTTCTCCTAAAATTCCTTAGCGCTGCGGGCAGGATTCGAACCTGCTTGTCAAGTTTGGTTCCTCACCGCTCCGGCTAATTCCTGTAGTGGAACTATAAGAACTAGCCATCAACGCAGATTTTGCCGGGGCTTAATAGACAATCGCTATTCTTCTTGACTATCCCCGTTGGTTATCGGTTCCCACCACGCCGCCGCAGCATTGGTTAAAACTATTCCTTCTTAGGTTTAATTTTGCTTAGGAGGGTTTTTCCCTGATCAGTCTGGGCAAGCCCCTCAAGCATAGCGCCTATATTCGTTCCGCCCTTAGAGGTGAATAGGTCCATTACGTTATTCATCCCATTTACGGGCTCGCCCGTATTGGCAATGATCTTAACATCGGCCTTTTCAAGTGCCTTTGCTTGCTCAACGCCCACTACCTGACTTGCTTCAACCTGGCGAATCGTAACTAGATAGTTTTGGTATCCCTGATTCTGGCCAATCTCTTTAGCCAGCACGATTTGAGCCTCTACAGGAGCCAGTTGCATGGCTTTCTCGGCATTGGCTCTAGCATCACCCTCCGCCACGATGGCAAGCGCTTCACGTTTCTTACTCTCTAGCTTGCCTTCAGCATCCAGGATCATCGTTTCTTTGTCCTGTTCTGCTTTAACAATACCCTTCTGTTTGTTAATATCAGCTTGTCCAACCTCAGCCACGCGAACGATAGCAACCTGCTTCTCTTGTGTTATACGCTCCTGCTCCTTAACTGCTTGAGTAGCTGTCTGGATGGCGATGCCAACTTCTTTATCTTTTTCAGCTGTGCGCTGACCGATAGCCTGGAGAGCTGCCTGCTTCTGAGTTTCAGTATCACGCTGCGCATCAATTTCAGCGATCTGGGCCTTTTTCATATTATCGGCCACCTCGGTACGGCTCTGCATTTCAATTAGGGATTTCTTCTTCTCCATGATGTTGTGCACTACGCGGCTATCTTTGGCGTCCCGGATATCCATTAGTTCGATGTTCTTAACCGTGACAACACCCCAGTTTTCTAATTGAGCTTCTACCTCGGTAGTGAATTGCTCTCCGAACTTACTGCGCTCTAGCATGATGTCGTCGATCTCATGGGAGGCTAGCACCGTACGAATAGCGCCCTGGACGATAGAAAGAAGCTGCGACTTAAGCTCATTGAAGTGCTCGACACGCTGTGCCGCTAAGTTGCTATCGCTAACCCGAAAGAACGCCACAATGTCTACCACGAAGGGAACTCGCCCCTTATCGTACGCCTCATATGCCTGTAGGCTAAGATCAAACACGGAAACGGGAAGCATAGTCTTGGTTACGCCAATCACAGGTATCCAGCTAGGCCACTCGTAGTAGGTGTTGCCGTTCTTGGTATCTTTCCCGTACGAGGTGGTAGCCTTGCTTGATTGCACGATGTGCACCTCATTTGGGGCTACAACGCGTCGAAGAAATACCGCTACGATCACGGCAGTTACTAAAATCGCGGCAATAGATAGTAAAATATTTAAAGTCATTAAATCCTCTCTAATTTTTCTCAGCTTTGTTAAACTAGTAATTTCGTTCCTTACGCCCCTTTATGGTGCTGTATGATTGGCGACCCCAGCGGCCCTAATCTTCCCTTATAGAGCCGCCGGGATCATGGTTAAAAACGTTCTCTCAAGCCCTCGGCTGTGTTAGACCAATGCTCACGCTCCGTTGAGCCAGATTTGCATTGCAGCGCAGCTAGAATGTAATACCGGTATGCCTCTTCGTAATTACCGTTGCGTTCATAAGTCTTTGCGTTCTCGATCAGGATTTCCCGGTCGAATAGGTATCTATCTCGAAGTAGCCAGCAGATAAGGCGTATAAAGCGTTTGCGCATCAGAATACCCAGCTAGCTAGACGTTGGATCAATGACGGCCTGTCGAGCATCTTCTCCAGCCTCGCCACACGAGCCGCTAGCTTTGCTTCTGCATCCTCATGCAGCCGGGTAAGCTTGCGCTCCACGGCGTCAGCGGTGCGGGTCTTTAAGGCACGAGCTATCTGTTCTGGAGTGCTACCCTGTCGGTGCATGTTGCTAGCGCGGTGTATTTCCATGGATGACCAAGTGTGAGACATGGTTTTCTCCTTAGAAGGGGCTATCATTGTCTTCGGGCTTTTCCTCGGCCTGGTGCTTATCACCAAGCAATACCAAGGAGCCCCCGAAATTCTGCAATACGATCTCAGTGCTGTATTTCTCTGCGCCATCCTTGTCTGTCCACTTGCGTGTTTGGAGCGAACCTTCCAAGTAGATCTTGGAGCCCTTTGCGAGGTGCTTTTTGCCTATGCCCACTAAGTTTTCGTTAAACACTACGACGCGGTGCCACTCGGTTTTCTCCTTACGCTCGCCGCTGGCTTTATCTTTCCAGTTCTCGGAGGTGGCGACAGATAGATTCATGACCTCCTTGCCGTCCTGAAAAGTGCGAATCTCAGGGTCACGGCCCAGGATTCCTAAAAGTATTACTTTATTTACGCTTCCTGACATGGTTGGCTCCTAAAACATTGCCATGATCTTGGTTACTTCCTGTTGCAGCTCTGCCTCGAACTGCTGCAATTCTTTCTCTAGCTCCTTGATATATTCTTCATTCCGTTCTACGCGCCGGATAAACAACGGCATGCCGGGGCAGAAACTCACGAAATCAACCCACTTACGGCCAGACACAAATAGGTTTCCCTGGATCTGTGCCATATGCTCACTGGGCACCTTATCGGAGAGCAATAGCTCGGCCTGGAGGTGGGCAAGTTTGGTTTTAATCTCTAGGGCGCCATCCTCCCCAACCAATCCGTCAGCACTTGCACCAAACGGCCCGATCTTCATGAAGCCAATATGCTGCACCTCGTTACCGGTGCGCTCTTTGTATAAGTCAAGCACCGCACTCTCGTACTCGTGGCCTCGGTCGGTATGCGCGCTACCAAAAGCCTCTGCTGGCTCATTGCGGATGCGCTCCCCGGCTAGCTTCATCATATAGGTTTTACGGGTTTTCCCCTGACCCTTGGCCAGCACGTCCTTGAAGCAACTGGCGGTGATTACGCCAACCCTGGCTTGAATCCATTCCGGGCTTCCCTGCTGCATGTCGAATACCTGGAGTGTCATTTGCCATCTCCCGCGATATTCTTATTCAGATAGGCGATAACCTTGTCGAACTCGGCTTTAGGTACGTTGGTGGTCATCCCGTACTTGCTGGCGAAGTTTTCCTTAATGTCCGACGAACATTTCATGAGCTTCTCGGTTATAAGATCGGCCTGTACCTGCGTTACTAGCTTGTCACCAGCGGCACCCCCGTTATCATCCTCGCCCTTACTGGTGATATTTAGCAGGGCGCACATCGTATAGCGCTTGCCGTAGGAAACAGAGGAGCCCACGGCCTGCACACTGTTTTTACTTCCGCTATTGTCGGCGGGTAGGCGCATGCTGGTTTCCTCCGCATGCCCGTCCTCGTGACTTAGCACCGCCTTTACTTCGATCTGCGCCTCGATTTGATTGACCCGGAAGGTAATGGCAAAGCCATGCTTCTGAAGGATAGGGCGCACCACATCGTTAATATCCTCAAATCGGGCGTACTTGCTCCGCACCTGGCCGTTAACTGCTATAGCGCCGTTCTCTACGATAGAGGGCAGTTCTGACTGCATGCGAGCCAGGGCAGAGGTAAAAGCCTGCCGCGCGTTGCGGTCCAAGATACGCTCTTGCATCTCCAGCAGGGCCTGCATGCGCTCTATATTGACGTCCGGGTTGGTGGCAGCGCGCTCGATAACGGACATAATAGCCGCCACTTCGTTTACTGCCGGCAACTGTTCTTGTTTCATCGTTTTACTCATTGGTTACACCTCCCAAGGCCAGTGATCGAACGCCGCATAGCAGCCTAGGCACAGGAAACACAGCGTAAGGGCTATCCAGAAAATAGGATAGTTCATGACTGCCTCGCTTTAAGCATGGCGTCGGCTATTTCATAAGATAGCTTTGCTATCGCATCCGCAGGGGGAAGAACGGGGTCGCTAGCTGCTGCGAATAACACAGCCTGTCCCCGCAATGCAGCCGCGAAGTAATCGCGCAGCGTCATGCCCAGGGGGATTGCTCTGACCTTCGAAGAATCAATATCGTGACTACCCGGAAACGCGGGACCACCGTTCTTATCTAAATTACCAATCATACTTACCTCCCGCTTAACTCACAAAGTAGTTTCATCCATTCCATGCCCAGCCAGCACAGACCCGGCAGGGCTATAGCTGCGCCGACTAGGTTCTTCAGCCAGGTACGTGGCTTAGCCTTCCGTGGCCGCGCGTCGTAAAGCGTTATGGTTCTGGTCACTGGCGACTCCTTTCCGGCAGCCCTTCCCACAGTATCTCCTTTACTGTTTCCTTTAATTTCTTGTTATGCGGGCGCTCCTGAAGCCATAATCCAGCTTCGATAATAGCCTCGTGCATTGCTTCCGCTTCCGGCGGAGTAAACCTACTTTTTACTTTCATATACAGACTTCCTATAGCGAACGAACGTACCTTTCGGCTTCTTCTGCCGTACTAAACTCAGGGCCATTCATAACGGCATTTGATAATTCGAACGGAACAAAAGCGCTCGGAACAGTCAGGCGTCCGTTCTTTACATTCCCAAGTGACATGATTTCCCATCTCCCCTCTTTGTTTTGGCCTATGCTCCATTTACAACTAAGGCCGGACTTGCCTTTGCATCTAAAAGTTCTCCACGTCATCACTGACCTCCCGTTGCTTTGGCGATGGCGGCGCGCATCTCCTTGGCATTGTTCTTTCCTTCGGTCCGAAGCCGCGCCTGGAACTTTGCATTATTCTCCCATGTTTCGGGATCAGCGCCTTCGGTATGCCAGCCGAACATGCTGCCGCTGAGCATTGCCATTTCCTGTTCATGGGTGATACCGAGCACGCCGTTAATCTCGTCCACATCAACACCATCCTTGGCGGCTGGATAAAATCCTTCTTCGCCCCTGAAGATGCGGATCGGCTCTTTCGTTTCTGGGTGCTTCGTGTAGCAGAACGTAGGCAGCTTGCTTAGGTTTTGGGCCGCCCGATTCGATTGGCTCATTTTGCGCTTAGCCATGATTACTTACCTCCCTCCCGTTCGTTGCAAGATCTATAGCGGTGATTAATTCGCATTTGGCGCACTTAACACTCGGCTCTATTGTGTATCCCCTTTCCGATGTTTCTTCCGGGCAGTAGTGGGTCATGTGTTTCAGTGCACCCTTTGCAGCCTCCAGCAGATCAGGAGCTGCCGCTATAAGGCGGGCGTTGGCTTCCATCTCCCCCGGAGACGCACATTCCTTGTCAATACCAATCATGTATTTTGGCCCGCAGTAGGTGGTTATTTTCCAAGGCCCCGGCGTGTGCTTATGCGTGGTCATGATACAGCTCCCGACTTTTCAAGCTCAGCCAGACGCTTCATATCTGCTAGCGCTTGCTCGTTATTCTCAAAGAATCTAGGCGGGGACACATGCAACGGAGAGCTTGCCGCATAGATAAGCTGTGCCGCCAAGGGCGTATTATGGTATTTCTCTAGCGCCCTTCCTGGCTTCCCGGCGAGATGCACTACCCAACCCGCCCGGCAGTGCGTGGTTTCGCATGTGTGCCAGGAGCGCATGTCTAGAGCGTCGGGCGTGGCCGTTACGGCTTCATATACTCGCTGATGAATATTGTCGATTTTAGGCACTTCATATGAAGGCGCTACATCGTCATTGCCGTTTAGACCTTCGCAGTCGGAGCAGCGGGAGCAGCCGGAGCAGTCGGAGCAGTCGGAGCAGTCGGAGCAGCGGGAGCAGCCGGAGCAG
>JACZCZ010116788.1_pt1 | contig 39716 bp, 33 predicted proteins | sample 8641811 | NCBI WGS metagenome assembly JACZCZ01 (sample SAMN15324610, study PRJNA640507) | soil metagenome | isolation source: intercropping peanut in the first line | place: China: Luxin town, Laibin City, Guangxi Province | collected 2019-07-25 | depth 10cm m | reverse complement strand
AGTCGACTTCCGACGACTTCGTCTCGCAGGCTGAACGAGCTGCGGCAATCACCGCGTGCCCAGCCGGCGCTCGTAAGACGGCAGTGTTGATGACCGTCGGTCCCTGACGACCAGCTACAAAACCGGCATCGGGCAATGAGTCGGTGAGACAGAAGACATCCAGGTCCACCCACCATCCGCCGTGCCGGCACAACAGTTCGTACCGGAAGAGATCGGAAAACGCTGCAACGCTCCCCTGCCCTGCGCCTTCGCGATGGGTGAATATCCGCTCGCGCGGCAAGACGTCGCCAGCATCAAGTACGCGGCAGCCGGTTGGCACGTGGGCGATCTCGTCGTAGGCATAGAGATCGAACTGATGCCCCCGGGCGAGGAACGATGTGACACACGCGCGTTCGAGCGGCGACAAAGAAGGTCCTATCCACAACCCGCTGACTCGCGCCATCGCCGCATGCCTCTCAGCGCTGAACCACGCGCAGGCTGAGCTCATCGGGCGGGCAGTCGGGCGGCATCACGTACTCCTGCGTGAACCCGTCCGTGCCGATCGTCCATTCATAGAGATTCCGCAGCAGGCTGCCCTCGGGCGGGAGAATCGACAACTGCAGCGTCGAACGACTGATCATGTTGTTCCACAAGTGAATGCATGCGGCCTGGCGAATCATCTCAACTGCCGTCGCCGTCCGTCGCGGATCGAACACGATCCAGAACTGCCTGTAGTGAACGGGATAGAAGACGTGCTTCGGAAAAACCGCTGCACCGAGATCGAAGCGCCTCGCGAGTTCCGACAGCAGCCTCGGCCCAGTGTCGCCCCACTCCACATCGTCGCCCCGCCGTACGCAGTCCTCGTAGGCGAGGCGCAGGACCTCGTGCCCTGCCGGGAATCGCATGATCGCGCAGTTGAGCCCCATTGCGTCCTCCTGCGCAAGCACGATACCGCTGTCCGGCAGCGCGTCAGTGAGACAGAACATGTCGAGATCGCACCACCAGCCGCCGGATTCATGGAGCAGCTTGTAGCGAAACATGTTCGCAAAGAGCGCTACGCTGCCTTTACCCGGCCCGCGTGAGTAACGAATGATGCTGCTCTCAGGGAGAACTTGCGCGGCATCGCGCAGCATGCACTGCGCGGGCACATTCGCGACTGGCCCATAGCAGTGCAGATGAAAGTCGTAGCCTTTGCCGAGGAAGGACTGAACGCACGCTCTTGCGAGCGGCGACAAGGCGTCCCCTATCCACAGGCCGTTGATGACAGTCATGCCGCCCGACCCGGCCTGCTGCCGCGTGCATCAATGTTGATGCGCGCGACTTTGCAGGCAACCCGAGCCGGAACGCGGCTCGCCATCATTCGAACTGGTATGCGAAATCTCCGTCTACGACGCTGACGGCGACCTTCTGCGCCGCCTTCCCTTCCATCATGCGCGTCAGAAACTCCTGGCTGATCCTCGGCAGCATCGTGTTCGTGAGGATCGCGTCGATCATGCGGCCGCCGCTCTCGAGTTCCGTGCAACGGCTCGCGACGAGCTTGAGCACGTCGTCCGTGTACGTGAACGGGATCTTGTGATTGTGCGCGATGCGCTTCTGGATCCGGCCGAGCTGCAGGCGAATGATCTCGTGCAACATGACATCCGACAGCGGGAAGAACGGAATCGTGACGATACGGCCGAGCAGCGCCGCCGGGAACACCTTCAGCAGATCCGGCCGCAGCGCCTTGGCGATCGCGTCCGGTTCCGGCACCAGTTCGGGATCCTTGCACATGTTCATGATGAGCTCGGAACCGACGTTGGTCGTCAGCAGGATGAGCGTGTTCTTGAAATCGATCATCCGCCCTTCGCCGTCCTCCATCACGCCCTTGTCGAAGACCTGGAAGAAGATCTCGTGGACATCGGGGTGGGCCTTCTCGACCTCGTCGAGCAGCACGACGCTGTACGGCTTGCGACGGACGGCTTCCGTGAGTACGCCGCCTTCTCCGTAGCCCACGTATCCCGGAGGTGCGCCCTTCAGCGTGGAGACGGTGTGTGCTTCCTGGAACTCGCTCATGTTGATGGTGACGACGTTCTGTTCACCGCCGTAGAGCGCTTCCGCCAGAGCCAGTGCGGTTTCGGTCTTACCGACGCCCGACGTACCCGCGAGCATGAACACGCCGATCGGCTTGTTCGGGTTGTCGAGACTCGCCCGTGAGGTCTGAATGCGCTTGGCGATCATGTCGTGCGCATGGCGCTGGCCAATGACGCGCTGGCTCAGGATCTCGCCGAGGCGCATGACGGTGTCGATCTCGTTGCGGGCCATGCGGCCCACCGGAATACCGGTCCAGTCTGCGACCACCGATCCCACTGCCTGATAGTCGACGCTCGGCAGGATCAGCGGCCGTTCGCCCTGCACCTCGGAAAGCTGCTTCTGCAGATCGTTGAGCTTCGCGAGGGCATCGGCGCGCTCAGCGTCCGAGAGTGCCGGGGTGACGGCGGCTTCGGCTGCAGCTTCGAGTTTGCTGCCCGTGCCTTCGACCTTCGATGCATCGCCGCGCAGGCGTGACCGGATTTCGAGAATCTGGTCGACCAGATCCTTTTCCTTCTTCCATGCCGCTTCGAGTTTCTCGAGATTCGCTTTCTCCGCGATCAGCTTGCCGCTGGCTTCCTTCTCCCGCGCTTCGACATTCACGCCGACGGACTTCTCGCGACCGATGATGTTCAGCTCGGTTTCGAGTGCGACGATGCGCTTGCGGCTGTCGTCCACCTCGGCCGGTACGGCGTGCTGGCTGACTGCCACGCGTGCACATGCCGTGTCGAGCAGGCTCACGGACTTGTCCGGGAGCTGTCGTGCCGGGATGTAGCGATGCGACAGCTTGACCGCTGCCTCCAGCGCCTCATCCAGCACTTGCACGCGATGGTGCTTCTCCATCGTGGAGGCGACGCCGCGCATCATGAGGATCGCCTTCTCTTCGCTCGGCTCGTCCACCTGCACGACCTGGAAACGCCGGGTGAGTGCGGGATCCTTTTCGATGTACTTCTTGTACTCGGCCCACGTCGTGGCACCGATGGTGCGCAGATTGCCGCGAGCCAGTGCGGGCTTCAGCAGGTTTGCGGCATCGCCGGTTCCCGCTGCGCCGCCAGCGCCAACGAGCGTGTGTGCTTCGTCGATGAACAGGATGATGGGCTTCGGCGAAGCCTGAACTTCCTCGATGACCTGACGCAGGCGATTCTCGAACTCGCCCTTCATGCTGGCGCCGGCCTGCAGCAGACCAACGTCGAGCGTGCGCAATGCGACGTCTTTCAACGGAGGCGGCACGTCGCCCTGAACGATGCGTTGTGCGAAGCCTTCGACGACGGCCGTCTTGCCGACGCCGGCTTCACCGGTGAGGATCGGGTTGTTCTGACGGCGACGCATCAGGATGTCGACGACCTGCCGGATCTCGTTGTCGCGTCCGACGATCGGATCCAGCTTGCCCGAGCGCGCCTGCTCGGTGAGATCGATCGTGAACTGCTTGAGGGCTTCCTGCTTGCCGAGCTGGGCGGAAGGCACTGCGCCGCTCGCTTCGCCCGGAGCGGCGCCACCACCCATTGCGAAGCCATCGCTTGCCGTCTGAGCATCCTCCGGCGATCCGCCCACGACCTGCGCAAAGTTGTCGCTGAGATGCTCGAGCTTGATCTTGTCGAACTCCGCGGAGACCTGGCTCAACGCATGGCGCAGATGGCGTGTATTGAGGATGCCGACGATGAGGTAGCCGGTGCGCACCTGCGCTTCGCCGAACATGAGGGTCGCGTAGACCCAGCCGCGCTCGACGGCCTCTTCGACATTCGACGACAGGTCGACCATGTTCGCGCCGCGCGGCAGCTTCTCGAGTGCGTCGGTGATCCCCTCGGCGATTCGCGACGGATTGCAGGCGTACTGCTTGAGTATCCGATGCAGATCGGAATCCTGCAGCTGCAGGATCTGATGGATCCAGTGCGTGAGCTCCACGCTCGGATTGCCGCGCAACTTGCAGAACACCGTTGCGCTATCGATGGCCTTGTAAGCGACCTTGTTCAGCTTGCCGAACAGGGCTCCACGACTGATTTCCGCCATTTTTCGCTCCCGATTGCCTTGATTCTGGGTGACTGGTTCCCATCCGAGGCCAGTCACTATCCGCTATCCGCCGGCTACTTCTTCAATGTGGCTGCTCTGACACGTCGATGATCACTTCGTCGAGATCCGCGCCGCCTGGCTCCGGCGTCATCCACGTCGTCCAGCCCAGGTGCCCGAACTGCCCGAGCTTCGCTCCGGGAACATGCGCCCGCCTGACGATGAACTGCAGATCCCACGCGTACTCGAAGCCGAGATAGTTCATCACCGCCGCGCGCAGCCGGTTCAGACTCGGACTGCCCGGCAGGTACTGCAGCAGGTCACCGAGTTCGATCGGTCCGATCACGAGACGAATCTTGTGCTGCACGCTCCAAACGCGGCTGCCGAGAACGCTCTGCCCGAGCATCCCCGTCTGCGGATCGCCCAGCCGCATCTGTTCGGGGCCTACGATCGAAAGCCATTCGCCGACGCATTCTTCGATGCGCACGTCGAGGTTGAGGTATTCGGAAAGCAGCGACTCGAGTCCCGTCTTGGTCTTCGCTCCCGCCGCAAGCGAACCGGCGAAATAGAGCTTCGCCCGGTCTGGCCACGCGTCCGCATTGCGCAGCGCCGGAGTCGCAAAACCTGCGAGTGACGCCACGTAGGTCGCAAACTGGTCCGTATCGGGACGATCGAAATGTACCGTCGGCCGCACATTGGCCCACGCCCGATAGAACAGCTCGAGCATGCGGTGATGAAACACATCGGAGAACGCAGCAACGGTGTTGTCGCGTGAATTCGTGATGCGGTCGTGAATGTACTCGGTGAGATGCAGCGGCATCGGACCGTTCGGTCCGTAGAGACCGAAGAAGTAGCCCAGCACCTTGAGCCGGTTGCCGTGCGTCGTCTCGACGCTCGCGAGCATCGATGCGGGGAAATCGAGCGAAGGCCGCTGACCCAGTCGAACGGGTTCATCCGTCGGGCGTGTCGCCGTACCCAGGCGGGGCATATCCCGCCATGCGCATTCGACGCGCCGCATCGCTTCGAAGAAATCGAATGCGTACGGTCGCTCCTGCAGCGCCGACAGGTCGCTCAGAGGATTTGACGCTGGCCTTGTCTCGCTGGCCATCTCATCACCTCGCCGCGATTGAGCGTCTTGAGCGTCAGACGCGTAAAACTGTTCAGGGCCACGTGCCGGCGCAGGAATTCATCCAGCACGGCACCGAGCACGAAGGGCCCCTGCCCTTGAAACGCTGCATCCTCGCAAGTCAGCTGGATATCGAGTCCTCGTACGTAGGACACCGGGCCGCCGGCGGGCAAACGGCCTGTCGTCGGTCGCGCGAGGATCTCGCGGACACCGTCGATCTGCCGCTGCACAGCAACGTCGTGCGGATCGCTGTACAGCAGCAGCATCTCGCGCAATGCTGTTGCGCCTTCCTTCGAGGCCGACTCCAGCAACGACAGGTAATTCAGCGAAAGGTGACTGAGCACGCGCCAGGCGTACTCGCCATGGACCGTCGACTCGCGCGGCTTGGTCGGACCCGCGATGCAACGGATCGAAGTCAGGGGCGCACCGATATCGACGGTGAAATCGCTCTGGCCCTTGCCTATCGGCATGTGCAGCGGCAGGTCGCGATTCGTACACACGACTTCCAGGCCCAGCTGTCGCAGATTACTCGCGTAGGGAGCCTGATCGGCGTCGACGAGCGAGATGAACACTTCGCTGCCGACATAGCTCGATCGCGGTCCCTGCGAGCGTTGCTTCGACGACAGTGCTCTCGGCTCGCGACGGATGGTGAAGAATGCCTTCTGGCGCCCGTGCCAGGTCGCCTCGGTGCTCGAGTAGAACGGCTCGAAGAAGACTTCGGGTTCGGTTCCCGAACCGTACCCATCCGCGCGCACGACATCGTAGATCTCGAAATCCACGGGCCGCGTGCGGTCGGCGACGATGTGATACTCGTGCTGCACGCCATCCAGATGGATGCGGTCGGCGCGCTTGTCGACCAGATTGATGATCGGCGTGCAGAAGAGCTTGAAGTTGTCGCCTGAAACCGCCGCCTCGAGCCAGGCGAGCGCGCGATTCAACAGGATGACGACTTCGAACTCATTGCCGGGCAATGCGCGAACTGCAGTACCGAGCCCGTTCAGCGTGAAGAACAGGAAACGCTCCGGGAACGCGAAGTACTCATGCAGCAGCCGATAGCCCTGGAACGATCGCCGGCCATAGGGAATCAGTGCTTCGGAATCCTCGAAGCCGCATCGCTCGAGCTTCGTTCGATCCCTCGAGTGAATGCCGGTCCGGCTGTTGGGCGCGCGAACGGCGAAGCCCTGGTTGTTCGCAAAGATCGCTTCGTACAGCGTGCCCGGCAGTTCGTCGCCACCGCTGATATGCAGCGTGAGGTTGTCGAGTGCCAGCGCAGACAGCGGCACACCGGCTGTTGCGCGGAACGTCAGCCGCAAACCGGCGCGAACGCCCTCGGGTGGCGTAATGCCGATTGCCGCCAGACCCGCCGTCGAACTGAAGTACTTCGCTTCCTTCACCTCGAGCGGCCACAGATTCAGAGCGTGAGCGGTGCGATAGTCACACGGAGTCCGGTCGTCCTTGCCGATGATCGACCTCATCGCCGTACCGCGCGGAATCTTGTAACCGAGCGCCAGGCCGGCTTCCTTGAGGTCGGGCTGGAACTGCGCGATCGCCATCGAAGGCGTCGGTGCGAGATAGTGCGGATAGATGATCTGGAGCAGGTGCTGCGTGAAGGTCGGAAACTCGGCGTCGACCTTCAACTGCACGCGCGCTGCGAGATACGCAAAGCCTTCCAGCAAGCGCTCGACGTACGGATCGGCGCACTCGAAGCCTTCGAGCCCGAGGCGGCCTGCGATCTTCGGATACTCGCGCGCGAACTCGGCGCCCATCTCGCGGACGTGCTGCAGTTCCCGGTTGTAGTAACGAAGGATCCTGGGGTCCATGGCTAGCGCGTCGATTCGGCGACCGTCACCGCTCCGGTTTCCAGATCGAGTTCGGTCTTGAGATAGAGACTGAGCGGCACGGGCTGCGCCCAGAGCTGCCCTTCGATGATGAACAGCATCGCATGGCGCGTCATCTGTTCCGGCTCGACACGCACCGTCACCTTGAGCGTGTCGGGCAGGATGCGCGGTTCGAAGTTGAGCACCGACTGCCGTACGGCTCGCTCCAGCGCCATCGTATTGCGGCCGACAGCCGATGTACCAGCGAGATCGGGTATGCCGTAGTTGACGGTCGAGCTGGCAACCTCGGAGTAGTCGCTCAGATCCTGGCTCGCGTGCAGATGCACGGTATTGAGAAGCCACGCCACGTCGCGAAGGACACTCTGGCGCAACTGCGAAAGCCCGAGAACGCGCTTGTCGCGCCCTTCTTCCTTCGCATCGGGCGCATCGTCCGTCAGCCGGTCGAGCAGCGACGGTTGCAGTCTTTCCTGAGGAAGGAGCTCAGCCACCAGCCGCTTCTGCGTTGAAAATGATCTCGCGGACTTCGAGCAGCGGGTATTCGCCGCCGTCCGTTGCAAACATGCGCTGACCGAGTCCGAAATACGTGTCCGCCGGATGAGCTATCCAGTCGGTGCGACGCGAGAGTTTCACGATGTCGTCGCCGGACTCGCTGCCCACGTAGCGCGTCGGGATGAGCGCCGGTACCTGCCCCTGATTGGTCCAGGTCACGATGGTCTGCAGCCAGACCGTGTCCTGCAGATCCGCCGGCGGCTCCATGCGCAGTGATCTGATCTTGTTGAACGGCACCCAGAAGTATTTGCCGTCGACGATGACTTCGAGACAGGGGCCGATGCGCGAATCCGCGTCGGCGATCCACTCGAACTTCTCGCCGTTGATCGTGCCGGATGTCGTCGGCGCTCCTTCGAGCGCCTGGCCGCGCAGTTCCGCAGCCTTCTCGTAATGCCCTTCCGCCGAGAGCCGCAGCGCTTCGAGCAGCAGTGCGATCCAGCCTTCAGGTTCGCCCATCAGCAACGGCGTCGTGCCGCCTGCGAATACCCTCGCGCGCAATTGTTCGGCCTGAAGGGCCTGCCGGCCGATCTGGGCGAGGATCAGTGTGCTGGGATCGAGATCGGAAGCCACCTTGAGCTGGGTGGCTGCCCGCTCCCACTGACCGAGAACGGCCAGGAGCTGGTAGAGAAAGATGCGGCTCTTGAAGTCGCCGGGATTGCCGCGGACCCGCTGCTGCAGGTCCTGCAGTGCCTGCGAAAGATTACCGGCACGGACGCTTTCTTCAGGCGACATAAGGAGGTGTCGTTCAGTAATGCGCCCCTCAGTGCATGCAGCACTGAAGGGCGCAGGTGGATGGGCTCGGGAAAAACGCAGTTAGTCGTTCTTCGCGATGTCGTACTTGATCTCGATGGCGCCGCCCTTCTTGGCGCCCTTGTTGTCCTGCGGCTGATAGGAAACCTCGAAGGCCGCGAAATTCATCGTGACGTTCTCGGTCTGCTGATCTTCACCGCCGCTGCCGCCACCGGACACGGACGTGATGATGATGTCCTTCAGCTTGATGATCAGGTACGGCAGCGGATCGCCACCGGCCTTGCGCATCGTGAGGGTTGCTTCGGGATAGTGCGTGCCTTTGCAGCAGGCGAGCATCAGGGACGGCGAAGAGGCATCGAGGAAGTGAGTGAAGCTCAGGTCCTGAACGTTCACCTTGCCAGCGCCGCCGCCAGTGCCGTGATGCGTCGTACCGCTCTGCGACATGCCCCAGCTCCATGCGAGGACCTGGATCTGGTCTTCGAAACCCTTGACCTGGGATTCACCCTTCAGTGCGCCCAGCTTGAGAAATGTATCAATTGCCATTGTCTGTTTGCTCCCTTCGTCGGCTAGCCGTTGAACTTGTTACCACCTGACGCTTTGTTGAAGCGTGGGCGCAGATTAGAGGACCGAATCGAACGTAGTTGTGAAGCTGATCGCCCTTTTTCTGTGTCGGATTATTTTCCACCCGACAGCCTGGAAACGAGGCGCAGCGACACAGTCAGACCTTCGAGCTGGTAGTGCGGGCGCAGGCGGAACACCGCTGAGTAATAGCCGGGCTTGCCTTCGATCTCCTTCACTTCGACCTCGGCGCCAGCCAGCGGCTTGCGCGCCTTGATTTCTTCCGAGGAGTTCTGAGGATCGCCATCGACATAATTCAGGATCCAGTTCGACAGCCACTTCTCCATGTCGGCGCGTTCCTTGAACGAACCGATCTTGTCGCGAACGATGCACTTGAGGTAGTGAGCGAAGCGCGAGCAAGCGAACATGTACGGCAGACGCGCCGCGAGCGCTGCGTTGGCCGTGGCTTCTGCCGATTCGAACTCCGCAGGCTTCTGCAGCGACTGCGCGCCGATGAAGACTGCCTCATCCGAGTTCTTCCGATGCAGCAGCGGCATCATGCCGTTCTTCGCGAGTTCGGCTTCGCGACGATCCGTGATCGATATTTCGGTCGGGCACTTCATGTCGACGCCGCCGTCGTCCGACGGGAACGTGTGTGTCGGCAGGCCGGCGACGGTGCCGCCCGACTCCACGCCGCGGATACGAGTGCACCAGCCGTACATGGCGAACGACTTGTTGATGTTGGTCGCCATGGCGTAGGCGGCGTTCGACCAGGTGTACTTCGACGAGTCAGCCGCCGATGTGTCTTCCTCGAACGCAAACTCTTCGACCGGCTCCGTCTTCGCGCCATAGGGCAGACGCGACAGGAAGCGCGGCATCGTGAGGCCGATGTAGCGCGAGTCGTCGGAGTCGCGCAGCGAACGCCACGCCGCGTACTCGCCCGTCGAGAAGATCTTGCTGAGATCGCGCGGATTCGACAGCTCCTGCCAGGAGTCGAAGCCCATCAGCGTCGGAGCTGCAGCCGTGATGAACGGAGCGTGCGCCGCTGAAGCGATCTGGCCCATGCCGCGCAGGAGCTCGACGTCCTGGGGCGAATGGTCGAAGTAGTAATCGCCGACGAGGCAGCCGAATGGATCGCCGCCGATCGTGCCGTACTCTTCTTCGTAGACCTTCTTGAAAATCGGGCTCTGGTCCCAGGACGTGCCGGGGTAGCGCTTGAGCGTCTTGCCGAGCTCCTTCTTCGACACGTTGAAGATCTTGATCTTCAGCGTCTCGCTCGACTCGGTGTTGAACACGAGGTGCTTCAGGCCGCGCCAGGTGCCTTCCATCTGCTGGAAGTCAGCGTGGTGCATGATCGCGTTGATCTGGTCCGTCAGCTTCTTGTCGATCTCGGCGATGATCGCGTTGATCGAGTTGACGGCGTCGTCGGCGATCAGGTCCTTGTCCTGGAGGACGTGCTCGGCGAGCGTCTTGACTGCCGATTCGACCTGCTCGCGCGCGCGATCGGTTTTGGGGCGGAACTCTTTCGTGAGCAGCGACTGGAAATCGCTCGCTTCGACGGTGCCGGTTTGTTGCTGTCCGGCGCTCTTGGCTTCGGCCATCGTGGAAACTCCTCGAGAAATGTTAGATCGAGCGCCGCGTCATTCAGCGGGCTTCGGAGCCGAAGCGAGGGACTGCAGCAGAGCCGGATCCTGGAGCGCCTTGGTGATCAGCTTCTCGGCGCCGGCCTTGCCGTCCATGTACGTGACGAGGTTCGACAGCTGCGTGCGCGCCTCGAGCAGCTTCGCGAGCGGCTCGACCTTCTTCGCGATCGCGGCCGGGGAGAAATCGTCCATGCTCTCGAACGTCACGTCGACCGCGAGCTGGCCTTCGCCGGTGAGCTTGTTCGGGACAGCGAACGTGACCCGGGGCTTCATGGCCTTCAGGCGGCTGTCGAAATTGTCCATGTCGATCTCGAGCGCCTTGCGCTGCTCGATCTCGGGGAGTTCTTCGGCCGACTTGCCGGAGAGATCCGCCAGCACTCCCATCACGAAGGGGATCTGCTTCTTCTGCATCGCGCCGTTGGTCTCGAGGTCGTACTCGATCTGCACCCGCGGTGCGCGGTTGCGCGCGATGAACTTCTGACCGCTTTCTTTAGCCACGCGAATCTCCCGGATTACCCCAGTGGGGAGTAAAAAATTTGTTGCATGAAGGTGCACCACGAATACCGGTGATGCACCTACGGACCCGCCCCGCCTGCGTCGCGGGTACTCTACGCTTCACTAATCCCTTTTCTCAAGTCCGCCAATGAGTTCCGCTTCAGACACGCCATTCGGCGTGAGGTCCCGGAGGATGTCCATGAAGTCCTTGTTCACCAGCCGCTTTGCCCGCTGCAGCAGCAGCGGGACCGGGCTGGAAGGCTCCACCCTGGCATAGTAGTCGCAGATTTTGTCGATGGTCGTTATGACGTCCGACCGATTGCGGATCGTGCCGCTGATCGGTTGAGATGCCTGAGTCTGACCGCCTTCGCCAGCCTCCGCGCCGCCTTCGCCGGCAGCCTCCGCGTTCCCTGCGCCAACTCCACGCTTGGCCAGCTGGGCGTCCAGGAGTCCCTTCATCTCGCGCAGATCTTGCGCGAGCGGCTTCAGGTCGTCGGGAATGCCGTCGGCTTTGTCCAGCAGCACATGCTGGATCCCGTTCAGATGATCGCTGGCGCTGTTGATCAGTCCCGCCGTCGCCGTCAGCGCCTCCGTCGGACTGTCGCTGAAGGCCCCTTCGATGCGCGCCAGTTCCTGCGCGGGGTCGACGCCCTCGGCAGCATCCACGTTCAACGTGCCGGTGGCTATCCGGTACGCCCGCAACGAGTGTTTGCCGAACTGCCGCGACTCGACGAGCGGTGCCTGACGCAGCGTCGCGAGCGCGTCGTCGCTGACCAGCGCGGCGATGAGCGAGTTCACCCGGAATGTGGGATCGTTGTCATCCTCGGCGTCGAGCAACGGGAACAGCGTGTCCCAGTAGCGCTCGAGCAAGTTACGCATGAGTCCCAGCCCGGCGTCGAGCCCGGCTAGGCCAGAAGTCTTAAGCAGCGCCAAATGCAGAATGCCTGCGGCGCGCAGATCTTTCGTGGAGCTGAAGATCTCCTCCGCGGCTTCGCGCACCTTGCCCCACGGCGGATCCTGGGCGGGTCGTACCTTGTCGCCTATGACTTGTTCGGGTTTGCCGCGCGCGAGCTCTTGCAGCGCGAGAAACGGAGCTTCGTACTCCATGTCCGTGCCGCACGGAGCACTGTCCGAGACCGGCTTCAACAGCGTGTCAAGATCGAGGACTGCCATTTTCGTTTGCTGCTCTTGTCGGCGCCTGCGGGAAACGAGTCGCGCGTTGTAGCTGATGTTCGCGACGTCGGACCGTTACACAGGTCACAACGACCGTCACAGGGAGCTCAACCGCTGCATGCATCGTACGCCGATACAGATTATGACGCGACAAACGGCGCCAAACCGGCTCAACCGGCAACGACATCGACCACGACCGCCGTGATGTTGTCGCGTGACCCGCCTCTGGCGGCTGCATCGAGCAGGCGCTCGACAGTAGCTTGCGCGTCCATCCCGGCGCCAAGAATTTCCTGCAGCTGCTGATGATTCAGCGGACCGTGCAATCCGTCGCTGCACAGGAGAAAGCGATCTCCGGGATGCAGGTGACCCGCCCGGTGATCCAGCAACAACGTGTCGTGGCCGCCCAGGGCCCGCGTCAATTCGCCGCCGCTCGGCGCCGGATTGAGCTCATCGAACTCGTCCGGGGAGCCGGCGCCGACGGAATGGTCCCGCGTAACGCCACGCAAAGTACCGTCACGAAGGAGATACGCCCGGCTGTCACCCGCCCAGAGGACACCCCACTCCTGCTGACGCATGCACAGCACCACGATGGTGCTGCCGCTGCGATCGGAAGGCGATGTGCTGAGCGCTGACCGCACGAGGTCGTCGTTGGCGCGGCTGAGGGCAACCCGCGACGCCTGAAGTGCAGCACTGACAGTCGCAGTCGGCTCGAGCGACGCAAGCACGTCGACCGCGAGCTGGCTCGCGTACTCGCCGCGGCTATGTCCACCCATACCGTCGGCCACCGCCCAGAGCCCTTCCTCGGGACGCTCCAGGAAGCGGTCCTGGTTCATCTTGCGCACCGGCCCGGTGTCCGTGATGCCCGCCGATGCAATCGAATACTGGAACTCGGCTTTCGGCTGCAGCACCAGGTCGCCAGCGTCGCCCGACCAGCCACCCGCTTCCCAGTTACCGTCGAGCATCGCGGTGAAGCGAGCCGGCTCCGGGAGCGACTTCACGAGCAGGCAGCTCGCGGCCACGTCCTCGGACCCATCGGTCCACCACAACGACATCGGCTGCAGATGCCGACCGACGAGTTCCATCAGCGGATCGATCAGCGACGCAGCGACTCGATCCACGGAGATCATCGGCACACGCCAATGTGAAGCGGCGGCAGGAAAGGCATCGCCCAGGCTCATCGCAAAGTACTGCTCCACGTTCGCCAGCGACTCCCCGCTGCCCTGGATCGCCTCGTCGAACTGGTCGACCTCGAACTCCTCGGATTGCAATGCGTGCAACGCCAGCGCCTCGACCGTCTTGAGCCATTCACGGCCATGAATCACGACGGCCATCGGCGGCAGGTCGGCGGGAAGCTCGGCAAACACTGTCAGCGGAAAATAGCGGCCTACGCGATCGACGCTCGGCAACACGATACCGGCGTAGCTCGACGCGCTGATGACGCCACCGCCCAGGAAGAACCGCCACACCGGGCTGGTGAGGTAGATGTCGAGCCACGCGTGCCCGAGCTGCTGGCGACTCTGCGCCATGCATTCCTGGAGCCAGGGATCCCAGACGTTGATGAACTCTTCGGGCGCACGGCGCTGCAGGAAGTCTCCGTGACTGGGCAGCTTGCCGAACCAACCGATGCGAGACATAGAAGCGGTTAGCGGGTAGCGGTAAGCGGTTGGCGCGACGTCGGAAGGTACAGCGGTCCGTCTTCTGTCTGACTAACCGCTAACCGGTGACCGGATGGGAATCCCGCGGGACTAACCGCTTCTTTCATGTTTCAGCCCTGGCAGTTGAAGCCGTGGAGCACGTCGCGCGCGAACGGGTTGCGGGACGAGTTCGCCTGCACGATGAGGCGGATGGTCTTGCCGTTCAGCGTGTAGGTCGCGAGGAAGCGTGTTTCCGTCTGTGCTTCGAATTGGGCCTTGCCGAGCAACCGATAGAGCGCCCACGGGCCTTGCTCCACGATATTCGGACGACCACCGCCCTTCTCTTCGAGCGTGATTGCGGCCTGACCCGGTGAGGGTCCTGGCCACACCATTGCGATCGCGCGTTGCGGGCCGTGTCGATACTCGAGCGTCTGGCCGTCCACTTCGAATGTCATCCGCGTTGCACCGGCGTCGAGCGAGTCCGGCGTCACGGTGAAACGCACTTCCGGCATTCCGCCGGCTGCGGGGAAATACGTGAGACCGATGCGCGAGGCTCGCTGGAATTGCGCTGGCACGTTTGCGCCGCCGCCGATGGAGGCCGCTTCCGGCTTCCAGCGCCAGACCGGGCGATTGGTGTCGACGAAACTCTGCATCGTGCCTTTGAAGAAGTTGTCGAACGTACCGCTCGGGGCGAAGAGGCGGGCGAAGTCGGCCAGCGGCAGATCGACCGCGCTGCCCTGTGCCAGCGGATACTTCCCGGCGCCAAGCTCCTGACATTCAGCGACGACCTGCTGCCGGTAGCGTGCGGAGAAATCGCTGCCGATGGTCGCTGTCGCGACCGAAGCGCCCTTCCCCGTTGCCCGCGAAACCAGGCCGTCGACCGGACCGGGCAGCGTCTTCGCATGCGTTTCGAGATCCTTGATCGCCATCGACAGGCGGCTCGCTGTTTCCAGCGGCGGCGGACCGCCAAGTGCATTCACTTCCGCAAGTACGCCCTGGATCGATGCGAACTTCTGCAGCGTCAGGTCGATCGGCGCCGGCGTGCCGGTCACGAGCTTGTGGATCGATTCGAAGTGCTTCGTCGTGCGCGTGCCGGGAGGCGCGGCGGCGGCGCCCTGCTGCGGACTGCCAAACACTTTGCCCAACGTGCTGGTCAGCGCCGACTTGGCCTTGTCCGCGGCACCCGGTTTCTGCTGCGGCTCGACGAGCATCGTGTTGGCCGTGACGACCTCGAGCAGGCGGCGCAGCGGGGAAGTCGGCGCACCGAGCAATCCCCAGAGCTGGGCCGCATCCTGCGTGCTAGTCGTGCTTCGCAACGTGAGGTCCTTCATCAGGGCGTCCCACGTGTTGATGTAGTCATCCTCGTACAGCTTCATGAACTGCGACATCAACTGCGGTGATCGGGCCGCATCGGCGATATCGCCACCGAAGACCCAGTTGTCCGCAACGAAACCACGCACGAGTTCCAGTTGCCCGGTCAGACTGATCTGCTTGAACGCCGCTTTCGTATAGAGCCCCGGCATCGGTTCCGACAGGCTCCTGCCGCTCTTGCGGACGAAGACGGTGTCGCCACCGAGGCCGATCTCCCTGCCGATATCGATCGAGTCGGCCGTATCGTCGGCGTACGTCAGCTTGGGCCGGCTGTACATGAGCACTGGCAGCGAAGCCTGCTTCAGCGAATTGCGCGCGCGCTCCACGATCTCGTCGTCGAGCTTCACGGGCTGCACGCGGTCTTCGTCGGCGATCAGCGCGTCGAAGTGCTTCGTCACGCGCTCGAGCGTCGCGGGGTCGTTGCCGAACTCGCGCTGCCATTCGAAGCGGCTGATGAATCCCAGCTGGTCGCGATCGAGATGGTCCGGCATCCCGAGCATGAGGTAGGCCTTCAGATACTCGTACAGCTTGTCCGGTTCCCCCGCGAATCCCGCGAGGCGATTCCGGAAATGGTCGGCGACGCCGGGCAACAGGCTTGCGTTGAGCTCGCGCACGTATGCATCGTGCGCGGCATTCGACACTGAGCGGCCCTGATACAGGCCCCAGCGCATGCTGAGCGGCACATCCTGCTGATACTGATCCGCGACCTGGATGACCTTGTCCAGCATATCCAGCCGGTCGAGCCCGGCGGTGAACGGGCTCATCGGTGGTGGCGGCGGAACCGCCTTGAGTTCGTCAGTGACCTTCGCCACGTCGGCGAGATACGCGCGATTGCGCTGATAGCTGATCGAGAACACGACGAGGCCGATGACGATCGCGAGCACGACGCCGATGTAAATGGCGCCGTTCGTGAGCGCCTGACGCATTTCCATCGCGCGATTGACGCCGGCGAGTCCGGACTCCTTGAACAGGATTTCCTTCAGAAGCCGCTGGATGAAGTACGCGCGGCCTTGCCCCGACTGGACGACAGCGCCTCGTACGTTGAGTCCGAACGCACGCGCCAGCGTGCCGAGCATGCGATCGACGGGTGTGCCTTCCTGCGTGCCGCTGGTGAAATAGACGCCGCGCAGCTGCATCTTCTGCTGGCCGCTCGACGCAAACGCATCCGTCGCGAAATCGTTGAGCGAACGGCGCAACGCCGCGAACTGGCGCGGGAACGAGAAGATCAGCGCGCGACGGCGAACATCGCGCTCGCTTTCGAGACGCAGCATCAGTCGCGAATTGAGCCGATCGGCGAGCAGGTCGAACTCGCTCGCGATTTTCGTCGCGGCATCGCCGGAACGGGACAGGTCGATCGGGAACGTCATGCCCCAGACCTGCGCCCGGCCTTCCTGGTTCAGGTCGTCGAAGAACTCGGTGAAGCCGGCAATCAGGTCGAGTTTCGTGAGGAAGAAGTACAGCGGCAGGCTGATCTTCAACTCGCGATTCAGCTCCTCGAGTCGGCGACGCACGGCATCGACGTGCCGACGGCGATCGCTCTCGGTCATCGACAACAGGTCGGACGCACTGATGGCGACGATCACGCCGTTGATCGGGCGACGCCCGCGATGCTTGCGGAGCAGGTTCAGGAACTCGATCCAGCCCGACTGGTCGGCTTCGCTGTCCGAATCCTGCGTCGTGTAGCGGCCAGCGGTGTCCAGCAGAATCGCCTCGTCGGTGAACCACCAGTCGCAGTTGCGTGTGCCACCCACGCCACGGAGCGCCTCTTTGCCGAACTTCTTCGACAGCGGAAAATTGAGACCCGAGTTCGCGATGACCGTGGTCTTGCCGGCCCCGGGCGGACCGATGATCACGTACCACGGCAGCTCGTAAAGGCTGACGGACTTGCCTTTCGATTCGCGTAGCGCCGCCAGCGCTTCGTCGAATCGCGCACGCAGTTGCGCGGCATCCTGGGCGCCCTTCCCCTGCTGCTTCTCCGTGCCTGCGGTCATGTCCTTCGCAAGCTGGTTCGCGGCGCGCTTTGCGTTGACCTGCTTCAGCACCGTCCAGAGCACGATGAGCAGCACGAGCACGCCGATGGCGACCAGCCGCTCCGTCACGGAATCGAACGGTTGCATGGTGCCGAACGCGAGATACGGGCCGCCGTACCAGATCACCAGCGACAGCAGGATGATTGCCAGCGTCAGCAGGAACCAGCGCTTGGTGAAAATGCCGAGGATCGCCTTCATTGCGCCGCACCTTCATCGACGCTGACGATCTCCACGCGCCGGTTGCGCGCGCGGTTCTCAGCGGTGCTTGCTGGCTCGTAGCGCGGCTGCGTCGATCCGACTCCCACCCACTCCACACGCCCGAAGTTGTTGATGGACTGCTTCAGCAGATTCGCGACAGCAACCGCCCGCTCGCGCGACAGCTCGAAGTTATCGGCGAACTGCAGCGATCGGACCGGCTGGTCGTCGGTATGACCGACGATGACCACCTTGCCGGGCACCTGGTTCAAGCCGTTCGCGATCGCCGCGATCGTCTCGTTGTACTGTGGATTGAGTTGCGCGCTGCCCGAGCGGAACAGGTTGCTCGAGATCAACGTGACGACGGTCTTGTCACCGAAATCCTCGACCGTGAGCTGGCCGGCGGCTTCCTGCGGGGCCAACAGCTGTTTCAGTCTGTTCGCGCGGCTCACCGGGGCGGTGTACTCGACCTGCACGCTCGGCTGCGACAGTGCCGCCATCACGGGCTCAGCCGCGCTGTTCAACCGAGCGACATAGATGACGAAGGCGATCACGAGAACCGCCAGACCGACGCAGGCAACGATCCACCAGGGGACGTAGCGGAAGATCGGGTTGCGCTTGTCTTCGACGCCGCGCCAGTGAACGGAGATCTCTTCGTCCTTGATCTGCCTTGTGTCACGGACGATCTTGCCGATGCGATGCTGCAACTCCGCCAGCCGCGCCGCACCGCGGTCATCGATGCGATACATGCCTTCGTAGCCGAGCGCGAGACACACGTACTGCAGTTCGATCAGGTCGATGTAGCGGCCCGGCTGCGCGCACAGCCGGTCGAGGATCTGGAAGAACCTCTCGCCGCCCGACTTCTCCTTGTGGAACATCACCAGCAGCGACTGTCCCGACCAGTCGCTCTGCGCGCCCCATGGCGTGTTGAGCACCGCGGAGTCGAAGAAAGTACAGATGACGTAGCGCGCGACGAGCGCATCCTCAGGGGCAACGCCAGCGGCGCGAAGCCGGTCGTCGACCTGACGCACGTCCTGCATCGCCTGGCTGCGAAGCGCATTGATGTCCGCGTTCGCGACGGTCGATTGCAATCGCGAAGCGACTGCAATGAGCGGACCCGCCGCCTGCAGGATCGGATTGCGTCCGCCCGCAATGAAATCCGACACAGCGAGATTGCCACCACTGGGCGGTGGCGCGAACTCCTGGCGCGGCGCCGGTGCGCGAGGCGCATCCACTCCAGGTGCCGCCGGACGACGGGGACCGCCCGGCCGCGGCCGCATGACCGTGCCGTCGGCGGGTGCAAAGGGATCGTCGAAGTCGTTGGCCACGAAGTGTTCTCGAAGAAACGGTTGCAGTTGGCGGCGGGCGTTGAGTTGCAGATGGCGGCCTCGGATCTGCCTGTCCGCCATCCGCTATCCGCTAACCGCTTCCTCTGATCGCCCACATTTCCATCGCCAGTCCCGGAAACGAATCCGGGATATGCAGGGCGATGCCCCCGCCGGCTTTCAACTCACGGAAGAGCGCGCTGCCGCGGTCCAGTTCGAAGTAGGTGAACCCGGCGTGGAACGGAATCTGTCGCGGCGCAACGGCCAGTGCTTGCAGCGGGATGCCGGGAATGTGTTCGTTCACCAGCTTCGCGATCTTCTCGACCGACGCCAGCGTCACTTGCGCGGGGAAATCCCGGCGGATCGATTCGGCCGCAATATCGGCGCGTGCCGCCAGAATGAAAGCCGCGTCGTCGAACAAGCTTCGGTCCGCAACGACGCCCACGGAGATGTTGAAGCGCTTCTTCTCGAGCGGAATCTGGACGGCATTCTGCTTGAGCACCACCGCGAAGCACGCACGCAGTGCGGCCATCAGAGGTTCGTAACAGGCACGCAGGTTCGTGTGCTGGTACTGAGGCAGCTTCGGCGGCCGTCGCGCTTCGGTCGTAAGCGTCGACAGATCACCGACGATCTCGAGGCAAAGCCGGTACAGATCCTCGGGATGCACGAGCCCGCTTTGCGCGAGATGCGTGACGACGGGCTCGTAGCGATTGACAGCCTGCAGCATGAGGAAGTCCGCGATCTCCGCCGAGCCGCTGCGGCCGCTCGCCACAGCACGCGCGGCAAGCGCTTCACCGCGCTGATGCAGCAGTCCCTGCACTTCCGTCATGAACGTCGACAGGATCGATGCCTGCTTTGCGTTCGCGACCGTGGGAATGAATCGATCGTCGAGGACGACCATGCGATCGGCACGACATTCGAGGATGTGCGCCACTGGAATGACCGCGTAGTCCTCATGCGGCTCGTCCGCAAGCAGCAGCTTCGAACGCAGGCACGCCACTTCCAGTGAGTGCTGGCCGCCGGAGTCACCGGCGATGTCCTTGGCGTCGAAATCTCTCGTGCGATACCGCACGAGACCATCGACGACATCGCGACGGTCGAATTCGCGCGCTCCTTCCTTGCGCACCGGAATGGCGAGCGACACGACTTTGTCGCGGATCTGGGCATTCAGCTCGATGGGCGAAGGCAATGAGTCGTCATCCGGCATGGAGAACGGCGTGCCGTCCGGGAAGATGCCGCTGGCGCGCTTCAGGCCCAGCTTGCCGATCGCGAGCAGATCGCGCTCGATCTGGATCTCGGTCAGGCCCCACGAACTGCTGCGAAGGCTCGCAGTGCGGCCCTCGATGAAGCGCTCCAGGTAGCGATCATGCTGCTGGAAGTGCTGTGGCCGCAGGAACAGGCCTTCCGACCAGACGACTTTGTTGTTGGATGACATGAGGAAGTGAGCCCATCAGTCGCCGACTGCGATGCCGACCTTGTCTTTCGCGATCTCGAACGTGACCCGGTCTTTCTTCACCAGGTCGAGCAGCGTCTTGTTCGGCGCCTGCGCGACTACACGCCACTGGGCGTTGCGATAGTCGGCGTATTCCGCCATCACACCCAGCACGCGCGCTTCGGGCGATATCTTGAGCTCGAACTCTTTCGACTCAGAGGGCGTGAGATCGAACTCGAGGCGCTGCACGAGAGCCGGACCGAGCGTTTCCTGCTCCTTGTCGACCAGCGCCCAGAAATCCGCACCCATGAAGGCGCCGTCTTCCTTGAGCTGGAAGATGCGCACATGCACCGGCGACGGGCGACCTTCACGGTCGGGATTCACATCGGCGGACGCGGTGATCTTCGCCTTCGCCGCTGCCGGTTTCGGCGGCGCCGAGCCGCACCCGGCGGCCAGCATCGCAGCGGCAGCAACCGCAACCCAGGACTTCCAACCCCATTTCATTGGCGCTCTCCGCGTCTTTCTTGACCGTAAAACCCGCTGCTTGCTTCTTACAAGCCGCCGCCGGACGTGCGCGACGCCGCTTTCAGACGATCCATCTGTTCTTCGTAGGCCTGGGCGAAATATTCGCCGAAGAGCCGCTTGAAGCTTTCATCGGGATCGTTTGCGATGCTCTGGAACTGCTCCACGTACTGATCGCGAAACCGCCCGCCCTTGCCGCCCAGGTTCAGCAGGCCGCCGCGCTTCGACTGCTTCTCGACTTCCTCGTCGATCTTCTCCGGATCGAACTGCTCGATCATCGAGTTGTACGCGGTGCGAATACCCGACAGCACCGCAATCTGGTGATTGCGGATGTCGGTCAGCGCTTCCTGGAACGCACGGACCGTAGGCAGATAGCCACGATTGCGCTCGACGAGCAGCGTGTGCAGCGCGGCTTCGACATTCGGCGAGAACTTGAGCGGATTGTTCTCAGTCGGCTGCATGCGCGTCATCGACATGCGCAGCTGCGACTTGATCTCCGCTCGCGACTGTAGAACTTCCATCAACCCCTGCACGACTATGCGGACCACTTGGCCGAGTTCGCGCGCCATCTCAGGCGACATCTGCGATGCGGGGACACCGGCAGCGCGCAGCAATTCTTCGAGATCGACGCTGCCCTGGCCCGCCGCGGCCGGTTCCATTGGCGGGCGAGCCGGAGGCGGCGCAACAGGCGGCACCTCTTCGACGGGACGTCGCACGGTGTGTGACACCGGCGGCGGCGCAGCGGGCGTCGGGATGCGGGGCTTCTGGCCGAGGTGGGCAGTCTTCTGGGTCTCGGCAGCGTCCTGAACGAACTGCGCGATCGGCGGCAGCTTCTCCGTGACCGGACCTGGCGTCTCGATGCGAGTGCGCCCTTTGTCCCAGGTATCCGGAATTGAATCGTCGCTGCGCTTCGGATCCGACACCGGGGGCGCTGCCACCGTTCTCTGGGCTGTCGGTGGTACGGGGCGGCGAACAGGTGGCGGTGGCGGCGGCGCGGCTGGCTGCTGCCCCATCTGGGTGAATCCTGACGAGTGCTCCCATGAATCCGGAATCTTGCTGCCACCGCCGCCCGCGGGCTTCGGGGCCGGTGGCGGAGGTGCTGCAACAGGCGTCGGCGCACTGAAACTGTCTTCGAGAACGGAACGCTGGCTCAGGTTGACCGGCGCTACGACGGGCTGTTTCGGTGCGGATCCACCGAGTGCCGCAAGCGGGTCGAGATTCGAGTCCGCCTCGGCCGTGCCGTCGTTGATATTCAGATCGAGAGAGCCGCCGCCGGCACTCCATGAATGTGGGACAGCCGGCGCCGCTGCCGACCCGGCGCCCGCGCCAGGAGAAAAAGGGTCATCGGGGATCAGGCCGGCGGCCGCGCTGCCGCCCGACATGGTCACCTTGATCTCGTACTGGTCGAGGAAGAAGCGGTCCCCGTTGCGCAGCAGGTTCGGCTCGTTGTTCGGGATCGTCTGGTCGGGATCGTTGATGGCGAGCGGATTGCGACCCAGGCCTTCGATGTAGAAGGCACCGTTCACATACCGAACGCGGGCATGAATGCGCGAGATGTACTGGTCGTTGATGACCCAATCGCTCTCTTTGGAGCGCCCGATCTGTGCCCCTTCCGGACCCACGACCTTGCGGCGATTGCTTCCCAGCAAGTCGCCGTTAGGACTGATGACTTCGAGTGTGAGCTGCATCGGAAGAAGATTTTATCGTCGCAAAAACAATCATCTGCATGGGTGGCCGCAGTCGCTCAGGGGACTCTACCGTTCCGTCTCGGATTACCGCAATGGTCGGTCGGACAAGAGCGGCATCATAGACCATGCAGATGACCGGACCTGCGACCAATTTCCCGAACGGCCTTGCGAAGGATCCCTTCAAGCCGGGTTCAGCCCGGCAGCGGCGCGCCCGCAAAGTACCAGCGCCCGGGCTCCGCATCTTTGACCTGGGCCTCGATCCGGCCGCGCGCCGGCAGCAACACGCGCAGCTGCCGCCGGACAGGCATATCCGCTTCCAGCGCCAGATCGATGCGGTAACGGATCAGCAGCTCTTCCATCACGAAACTGCGATACCGCTTCGGGAGCGCATCGCCGGTCAGATCCTCCAGCAGGACCGCGGGCTGATATAAGAGGCCCCTCCGGTAGCGTCGACCGGCCACGAACCTGGAGGCATTCGCACCTATCCAGCTGTTCCAGGCGGCAGGGTCCCTCGACAAGCGGCGCACGTCGGTGCCGTAGCGCCTGCCATCCGGTCGCTTGGGAACTTCACCTGTCGCACGGTACGCAGCCAGTTCCTCTTCGAACAGTTCGTCTTCGTCCACGGGCTCGGTAAGGGTTGCGTTCTCGTAGACCGACGCACCCGTGATCACCTCGAGAGCGTCGGCGACGTCCGCGGCGAACTCTTCGGTCCCGAGCGATGCCAGCAGTGGACGCACGGCCGACAGATCCCCCAGCAGCCCCAGGGCTGCGATCGCTTCCCTGCGAAGATCGGCGACATCGAGCAGTCCGACCAGCAGACGCGCAGCATCGCGCCCACCCGCCAGGCCGAGGATGAGCGGCGGGCAGCGACGCGCCTCGACCAGCGCCACCAGCTGCTCGCGGGTCTCTGCGTCATGCAATCGCACAGCAGCTTGCAGCGCCGCTGAGCGACTCGCGCCATCCTCGCTGCGTAAGAGCAAACGCGTCACGTCCAGCGCGCCCGCCTCGCGAATGCGGCCTGTTGCCCAAAGCAGCGCGGGGTGCGGAGAGCTTTCCTGCGCGAGGCGCTGGTGCAGCGTGGGCCCTGATGCCAATCGCTGATAGCCGCTCACCGAGGCGAGCAAGCGGCTGACCTTGCGATCTGGATGAAGAATTCCGCGCACGCAGAAGTCCGTCCAGGTCCGCGGCAATTCCTGCCGCAGCGCATCCTCCGCCGCCTGCATCATTTCGCCATTGCCTTCGTCCAGCGCCCGCAACGCTTCGGAAAGCAAAGGCGCGCGTTCGTGCCGACAGAAGACTGCTATCGCGGCGAACGCCTCCCCGGCCTCCCCGGACACCACATGCTCCCGGCAGATCTCGAGTGCGAGTTCGCCGCCGATGACCAGCGCATCGATGTGCGCCTCCAGCCGCTCTTCCCAGTCCGCGAGCTGGGACCACGGGGTCGCTGGATCGCCCAGCAGGCTCCGCCGCTGCTGGTACAAGAACGACGCTTCGGCGAGATGTTCTTCGTACAGGCCCGTCAGGAATTCTTTATAGGTGGCTGCCATCGTCACAGCTCCTGGCCCGCCACGAGGTCTCGATCCATCGTCACGACACAGCCGCGAACGTCGCGGGGCACTTCCTTTATCGCGATGTGTGCGCGCCAGATGAGGACGAGCTGGTGCGCATCCGCATCGACGATCACTGTATCGAGATTGGTCGCGAGTTTCTCTTCGCGCCCGTCGCGCAGCGCGGTCTCCACGACCGGCGGCGCGAGGCCGGGAAGGCGAAAGTTCAGTTGGCCCCGTGGCGATGCGTTCGCCACGGTCACGAGTTCATCGCCGCGAACGTATGCGGGCGTGACCAGGCCATGCGAAGCAGCGTTGAAGAACCGCCGGTCGAAGTCCCTCGCGAGCAGAGGACTGCGCTCGCGCATCCAAGCTTCATCGTATGTGCCAGCAAGCTGGGCTCGAGGCACCCAATGCGGGGACACAAAGCCCAACCCTGCGGGCGCAGGACGATCCTCGAATGCACGCAGCGGCTGCGCCGGGTCTTCGATGTTTGGAACGGGCACCGCCTGCTCGGCTTCGTACCAGCGCTGGCGAAATCCCATGCCCACGGGGTTGCGCGCTTCGAATGCATGGCGTGATGCGTCTTCGTCGTGCCGATCCCAGCCTCCGAACGCTCGCTCGTAAATGAGCGGAATCCGCTCGAACGGCGCCGGGTCACTCATCGCCAGCGCGCCGATCGTCCGCTTCACCCAGAATCGATCACCGGTGACGCGCACCACTTTCTGCAGAGTGCCAATACGGACTCCCGCCAGTACGTCCGTCGCCCCGGCGCGTGCCGGGTAGGCGTGACCGATCAACACGATGTCCGTTGATGGTTTGAAGAACGCGCATTCGGGTTCGTATCGATAACTCGAAACCTCGGGCTCGCCCCAATGCTCTCCCGCGAGCTTCACGGGTTGCTGCTCCTCGGCGATTCGCAGCGAATCGTCGGCCGCGATCACGAAGGTGGCCTTGATGATCGGTACGAACAGCGGCGCCCCGTCTTCGTCGGTCATGAAGGCCGGCTCGAAGGCGAACGGCGTGCGGTTCTTGAAATCGGGCGCGGCTGAAAAGGCCATGGCTAGGGCTGATAGTCCAGGGTGCGCCAGGCATCCGGATCGAACTTCCACGGCGAGACGGGACGAACCGCGGCGGGAATGTGCAGATACTGCGGTTCGGTGTTCATCCCTCGCTGCTCGGCCAGGCGAACGAGGGCGAGGCCTTCGCCTGCGAAGTAGCGCATCCATGCCGACAACTCGTCCGGCAGTGCCCCGCGCTTGATCATCGCTTCGACTTTGTCGCGGCGGTTGAGCAGATTGGAGGCAAGCGCTGCGGCGAACGCAGCGCTGTCCTTCACGACCAGGCTGCGACATAGCGCCGCGCGCTCCGGATCCGTTCCTGGTTCGAGTGCTTCGAGCCGCGCGAGCACGGCGCTGTCGGGCGAATCCTGGCCCGTGGTGATCGCCATCAGAAAGTGCACGTAGAGAAAATCTTCTTCGTACTCGCGCCCTGCATTCCATGTGGCCCGGCTATGCCGGGCGATGGATGCGGCGGCGTCGAAGTAACCGCCATCGAGCGCATCGAGGAACGGCCTGCCCTGACTGGTGATCTTGCGCTCCTCGGGACAGGCAGCGAGGAAATACAGGAACGCACCGGCGCTCTGCATCATGCCGAGGTGGAAATCGTCCGCGGTGCCCTTGAGGAGCACGGAACACACCGCGCGCTGGCGGAAGGCGGTCGTCATGTGCTGGATTTCGCCCCAGTCCAGATCCCGTGCGATGAGCCGGGGGATGAAGCGCTCGAGATGAAAGACCGCGTTGTCGATGGACGAGGGAAGGTGCGGCGAGCTCATGCGTTCACGCCGTCGCGACTTCGGTGAATACGAAGTTCGTGCAGCCCGCCAGGTTCAGCTTCGCCACGACGACGGCGCTGAAGAAGCATAGATTCGGCTCTTCGGCGAGCCTGAAGACGTCGGGCGCGCCTTCGATCCGCGCTGCATCCAGGACCGGCTTGTTGACGTCCTTGATCTCGCCTTTCTTCGACCGGCGCACCTCGCTGCGATCGAGATTCAGGCATTCGATGCGTTGCAGCGGGTTGAGGAACACGTAGTCGCGGCTGTAGACCCGGCCCTTGTGATCGAGGAGCAGAAACGGCAACCGCTCGGTCCGGCCCACTTCATGCGCGAGCACGATGTCCGCCGCACTGCTCATCACCGGCAACATGTTGGAGGTGTTTCCCAGGAAGGACGGCAGCTTCAGGCCCCGATAGTCGTCGCCCAGCTGCAGTTTCACTTCGTCGGTATCCTCGGGATAGTCCTTGCCGAACTCCACTCCGGTGGCGAGGCGGTACCAGCGAGTCGCAATCCCCGTCGGCGTCCGATCCGTGAAGCAGTAGTCCCCGCCGCCGTAGTCGGCCAGTGTGTTGATGCTGAAATATTGCATGGAACCGTAAGCGTCAGAAGAGTCCCGCGGCCACATTCTGCGGAAGCGCATTCACCGAGGTCTTCGGATCTCCGCAGCGGTTGAGAATGGCGCTCTGGCCATACTTCACGATGGAGGTATACGTACTGCGGGATATTTCCTCAAGCTCGTCCTTCAGGTCTTCGTAGTCCAGCAGATCGTGCACTTCCCCGCCGTCCGCAACGATTGCGTAAGGTTGCAGGGCTTTCATCACCTTGCCCTGCACCGTCGCCGTGTAGGCCGGATGATCGCCGCAGTGAGTCGGCAGGCCGATCTTGCAGGCATCCCGCCAGTTGCGGGGCAGGATTAGCATGTTGTCTTTGAAGTTGATGTTGTATTTCTCTTCGAGCAACCCGTCGCCCACGACCTTGATGAGCGCGCTGTTCGAGCCGGTCGCCTGATCGACGCCGTTGTACAAGGCGGAATTCGGCAGCACGTGGTGGACCTGATTCGCATACGGCGCGAAGCCGTTGGTGAAATTGCGCGTCTTCACCTTCTGCTTGAGCGTCTTGAACTGCTTGGTCTCCAGCGACGCCAGCACTTTGCCGCCACCGCCCGCGGCGAGCGCCGAGACGGCAACCCAGCCGTAGTCGCTGCCGTCGAGTCGATTGATGGACTCGCCCTTCTTGTTCTTGTACGAGTGATACGGGCCCGAGTTCTCCTTGGCCTTCTGGATGCCCTGCCACCGATAGCTGCAGCTATCGCGCTCTTCCCACTTGCTCTTGTGGCCGGTCAGGCACGAACCGCCGGCGAAGCTGCCGACCGACTTGTGCTGCTCGTAGGACTCCTGAAAGACGACATGTTTCTCGGCCTTCTTTTTCTTGGGCATGACTCACCTCCTACGCACGACCGATGAGCGCGGCGCCGACGCGCCCGGAACCGGAAGCGCAAACGACAAGTGCGGACGCAGTCGCACCGTAACCGCGCTCGAGCGCTGTCGCCGCAACGACCATCGAAGCGAGCGCGCTGGCGGCGCCGACATCGCCGATGGACATCGCCGGCAGAACGAGCCGGTGATCACGCATGACATCCTGTGACAGCTGCGAGATGGCCGCCCCGAAATCGTACGCACGCCACTCCTCCCCGTTCAGATCCGCCACCAGATCTCCCGAGAAACCGCTCGCGCCGCCAGTAGCGAGCGCCTGGGTCAGGACCCGGACCAGCGCCTTACCGTGCTTGCGTGGCATGCCCAGGAATGCTTCGGACTCCCGATCGATTGCGGCTGCATGGATACGCACTCGCGCACGACGGCCGTTTGCATTCGCGGACTCTTCCGATTCGAGCAGTAACGCTGCACCAGCCTCACCCGGCATCAATCCGGTCGGCTGATCCGGCGCCTTCAGCCGATCCGACTCGTGCAGCCACTCCAGCGAGTGACCATCGAGACAGGAATCGGCCACCAGCACGACGACCCGATCGACGCGTGACTGATGGAGCATCTTTTCGGCGCCGGACAGTGCACGGACGGCGCCGGTGCGGCCGTCGGGAAGCAAGAAGAGCTGTTCAGGCGCGATGCTGATGCCGAGCGCGCGCTGCAGCGGCGCCACGTAGCTCTCGTCGATCATTTCCCTGTAGCACTGCGGGTTGAACGTGAAACGATCGTCATCCAGCTCCGGTGTGACGAGGACGAGTGCAGTTCGCTGCCAGAAAGCCGCGTCGTCGGCAGGCAGGAGCGCGTCACGACACAGGTCGCGAAAGGCGTGCTGCGCCAGAGCGAGCCACCTCGCGATTGCGCTTCCGCCCTCGGTCACTCCCCAGGCCGCGTGGCCCACGGCAGGCATCAATGTCTGCGTATCGGGATCGAGGACCTCCGCACCGGCAATTGGCGCCGCACGACTGATGCCGGCACGAATGCCGGCGCACGATGTCCGCGCATCGTGGCCGAGCGAGGTGATCAATCCGAAACCGGTGACGGCGAGGTTCATCATGCGTGGAAGAGGCGCCAGTGCCCCGCTGGCTACCAGTCCTTGTTGCAGATCGGGCAGGTGCGCTTCTGCGGCATGGCGATCGCGATCACGGGCCCCTGCAGCACCGGCATTGGCGGGGTGTTCTTGTCGTTGTGGAGCATGGGATCGAAGGCCCGCGCCACGCCCTTGCCTTCGAACTTCACGTCGAAGGAGACGTTGACGAACTCCGCCTTGCCTTTGATCTTGTTGGAAGCAACGCCGCCGCCGGCCGTGCCTCCTTCGTCTCCCGTGCTCATGGCGAAGTTAGAGTCCTTCACGCACGTCGGATTGCCGTCCGACTTGACGGTCGCCGCACCCGCCGCCGCGTCGCTGGACTTCGCAATATTCGGATAGGGAATCGGGATGGGGCCGGCCGGGCTCGGCGTCTTGCAGACGTCGGGAAAGCAGGGAGAGATCCCGTTGCTTCCCTTGTGAACCACCGAAAGGAAGTTGACGCCGACGGTGACACCCACGCGATTCTCCTCGAGCGGCAGCGCGTCGCCTCAATTCAAGGCGATCGTCGCACCCTTGATCTTGTTCGCTTCCGAAGCGCGGCTGACCAGCCGCGTGCCCTTGATGATCACGCGCCCGTCCGCGTGCAACGTGATGGACGCTTTCCCGCACTGGATGGCGATGCTCTCGCGCCCTTTCAGATCGACGCTCTTTCCGTCCAGGACGACCGGTTCGTTGCCGGTGCGCTGCAGGACTGCCGTCCTGCCTTTGGGCGCGGGAATCAGCCGATCCCGCACCAGGCCGATGATCACGGGGCGCTGCACGTCGCCTCCTTCGAAAACCAGCAGGACAGACTGCTCGCCGTCTCGTTGCACCTCGTCGTGCGTGCTTGCAGGCAGGGCGAGGCGAGCGATGAGAGGTCCACCGGTGTTGCCGGGATAATCCACGACGGGCTCGCCGGCGGCAGTCACCGCAACGAGACGCCCCACCCGCACCGCACCGTCGAACGGCTGGTCGAAAGGCTTCGGAGCAACTTTCAGCGCTTTGCGTTTCATCGATCAGTTCCCCGCAATCTTGCTGCCCTTGATGACGACATCGCCGCTGCCCTTGATGTTGATCTTGCCGCCGGAGATCTCGATATCGCCGTTCTTCTTCAGGAGGATCTTCGCGCTGCCGCTCACGAGCAGCAGTTCATCCTGAGCGTTCAGCGTTATCTTCTTCGCCGTGAGCGAGTACTCCTTGCTCACGGATTCGGTGCGCTTGCCGGCGACCGTGTGCGTGTGGTCCTTGGCGATATTGACGGTCTGGTCCTTCGCAATAGCGATGCTTTCGCTTCCGCCGACGGAAAGCGACTTGTTGCCGCCCACCGTGTCGATCATCGCCGCCCCGACTTCCGTCGCCTTCAGCCCGCCGACCGTGGTGTTCATGGCGGCGCCGACGCTGATCTGATAGCCGCCGCCGATCGACAGCGCTTTGGCGGCGCCGACCGTTTCCGTCGCGGCCAGCATCACCATCTCGCTGCGATTCTTCGCGACTTTGACGGACTCATCGCCCGCTACCGTGCGCGTGCGATTGTTGCCGACCGTCTGCGTCAGATCGTGAATGACAGTCTTCGTGTCGTCGTGCTTGATCGTCGTCGTGTTGTCGTGATCGATGACCGTGGTGCGGTCGTGACCGACCCACTGGGTCTCGTCGTTCTCGACTTCGATGTCCTGATTCTTCTCGGCATGCACGAAGAGCTGCTCCGAGCCCTTCTTGTCCTCGAAACGGATCTCGTTGCAGTTGTCCGCCGTGCCGTTCAGCGTGCTGCGCGTCCTCAAACCCGACTGGGTCTTGTTGGCCGGCAACTCGAACGGCGGCATGTTGTCGGCGTTGTAGACCCGCCCCGTGATCAACGGCTGATCCGGATCGCCCTCCAGGAAGTCGACGACGACCTCCTGCCCCATGCGCGGGATCGACATCCAGCCCCAGTTCTTGCCTGCCCAGATCTGCGACACGCGCACCCAGCAGGAACTCTTCTCGTCGCGCTGGCCTTCGCGATCCCAGTGGAACTGCACTTTCACGCGGCCGTACTTGTCCGTGTGAATCTCTTCGCCCCCCGGCCCGGTCACCGTGGCCGTCTGCGGACCACCCACGATGGGCTTGCGGGTCGTGATCGGTGCGCGGAAAGGCTCCTTCGCATCGATCGATGCGAACGAGCAGGTGTAGTCGTCCGCCGTGCCGCCGGTCCCCGACTGATAGTCGCCGGCATGCACACGATGCGTGGCGCTCGTGATCAGATACTCCTTGTTCTGATCCTTGCGCGGATAGCCGCTGAGCTTGAACAGCGAGCCCGTCGCCAGGCCGCGAGCGTTGCCCACGCCGTTCATCTGCTCGTACTGCGACTGCAGCGATTCGAGACGTGCTCGAGCGTAGTGATCGCCATCGGTGCTGACGATGAAGCCGCCCGGATAGTCGAACACTTCCGAATCGGACTTCGGGAAGTCGCGCTTCTGTACGTACTGCGTCTTGAGCACCGCACGCGGCTTCTGGAAGTCGTAGTCCATGACCACGTACTTGCCGGGCTGCACGTTGCGCTGCCGCTGCCAGTCGTGGATGTGGTCCTTCTCGCGGATCGCGTTGTCCGACGGCGGGAAGTATTCGATCGTGCCGTAATCGGGATACTGGCTGTGACCGCTGTACGAGTCCGCCAGCACGAGTGTGTGCGTGCTCTCGGTGTGAGTGAAGAAGTAGTAGATGCCCTCTTCTTCCATCAGGCGCTGCACGAAGTTGAAATCGGTCTCGCGGTACTGCACGCAGTACTCGCGTGTGCGATAGGTCTTGGTCAGTGCGTCCTTGATGCTCGTGTAGCCGCGATCGCGGAACACCTGCTTGATGATCTCGGGGACGGACTTGCTCTGGAAGATGCGGCAGTTGGCCGTGCGCGTGAGGAACCACAACCACGGCACGGCGCGTGCACGATACGTTGCGTATTCACCAAGGCGGCCCACCTGTCCGAATTCGGCGATGAAGGCATGGAAGTAGCGACTCGATCCGCTGTCGAGACCGACACCCAGCGTGATCTCCTTGCCGAGCAGCTGGTCGAAATCGATGTTCTCATCCGGACTCAGCAGTTCCAGGTCGATCTCGAACGGCTGGCCGAGCTGTTCGGTCACAGTGGCTGAGCGGATCAAGAGCTGGTCGGCGGCCAACGGACTCTTCAGCGTTATCTTTCTGCTCACGGTGGTCGCCTGCGGATTTCCTACCCGGGTGGGCGCTATCTAACACAAAGCCGGCGCATCCGGCCAATGACACAACTCTCCAAATTGAGGTGTCGGTCGTTCTTACGATTGCCCGTTCCGACAGGCCGCGTGTGCTTATTGTTCTGCTGGCCGCTCCCAGCGCAGGACCACTTCCTCCGCCGTAGACCACATGTAGTAGCCGCCCCAGGGCGGGCCGGCATCGATGATCACCGCTTCCAGGTTCTCGTACTTGGCGCGGGCGTAGGCCTGGAAATTGAGCTCGCGGACGCGGTTCGCAGCGACATAAGCCTCCCAGCGATCCTTCTCGCGCGGGATGATGCGCGTTCCCTGCGCGACGGCGTTCTCCAGCGCCTTCTTGAACTCCTGGAAATTCAGCTGCACGACCGTAGGACGGGACATCTTCAGATACCTGCAAGAGAACCCATTGAGCGTTCAATACTACCCGACGCTACCCGCAAATGCGGAACGCGCCGAACCCCCCAGTAACCCCGCGCGAGCGTGGGCCAAAGGACTTAAGCCTCCATTGTGACCAGCCTCCCGCGCCCATCGCGTGAACTGCGTCACCGATGAAGTCGCTTACCGACCCTTGAACGAGGCCGGGCGCTTCTGGAAGAAAGCCGCGACGGCTTCCTTGTGATCTTCGGTCATGCGCGTCCGTGTCAGGTGCTGGGCCTCGAGATCCAGCAGTTCTTCCAGGGAGCCTTCCTCCGCCGCATTGAGATTGCGCTTCATGTAGCGATAGGCAACGCGGGGGCCATTGCCGATCTGCCCAGCCACTGCCGCTGTCGCCGACTCCAGCTCGGCGTCAGCGACGACACGGTTGACGAGACCGATGCGCAGCGCTTCGGATGCATCGATTTTCTCGCTCAGGTACATCAGTTCGCGCGCACGTGCCGTTCCGACGAGCCGGGTCAGGAAGTATGTGATGCCGAAGTCGCCGGAGAAACCCACTTTGACAAAGGCAGTCGTGAACACCGCCGACTCAGAGGCAATCCGCAGATCGCAAGCCGCGGCCAATGCGAGACCTGCGCCGGCCGCGGCGCCACGGACCATGGCGATCGTCGGCTTCGGCATGCGGTGGAGGATGCGAGAGCATTCCATGACGGCGCGCAAACTGTCCGACCATTCCTCGAAACCGCCGGCAGCTGACGACTCCGCGCCAGCGGGTCGACTCGTGGCGCCTTCACGCAGATCTCCGCCGGAACTGAACGCACGGCCAGCGCCAGTGAGCACCACCGCTCCGACGTCTTGCGTCTCAGCGGCCTCCACCAGGGCAGTGCGCAACTGCTGCAACAATGGACCGTTCAGCGCATTCAGGCTGTCAGGTCGATTCAGCGTGAGCGTCAGGACCCCTGCGTCACGCCGCGCGATTACCAGAGTTGCATCGCTCATTCGTCCCCCAGTCTCGTCGTCTGCGTATTGCGACTGATGCGGCGAAGCTCGCACGAATACCCGACTACGGCAACCGTGACGCATTCCTGTACTGCCCCTCGGACCGGGGCTTACACTGCCGACTGAACTGGAAACGCATCGACGTTCACTTACCCAGCGGGCTTGCGTCATCGGAAGGAATCATGCGGGCGCTCGTAAGATCTTTCGCTGTCACCCTGTTCGCCTCCTGTGCGCTGCCGTGGACGCCCGGCGTCCTTGCGGCCGAGGAATACAACGGCGTTTTTCCACGCTCCGGCAGGGCCGCCTCATCAGCGACGGACCGGATCATCGTCCAGCGCAAGCGCTCCGCAGCGACGCTCGCGTGGCGGCAAAAGCTGTCGACGGAGCTCGGCGTCGCAGTCACTGCAGGTCAATCGATCGGACCGGCGCTGGAAGTTCTGCAACTGCAGCACGCACTGGACGACAGTGAGCTGCGCGAAGCACTCGAGCGGATCGAGAGTGATCCCGACGTCCTCTATGCCACGCCAGATGTTCGCAGGTGGGCTCATGCGCTCACCAACGACCCGCTCCTCACCACTCAGTGGTACCTGCTCGGCGATCAGCCGTCGGCGACGCGTACCGACCAGGCCTGGGACGTCACGACGGGCAGTAACGCCATCGTGGTCGCGGTTCTCGATACCGGCGTTCGCTTCGAGCATCCGGATCTGGGCCGAGTGGAGTCCGGTGGAAAAGTGCTCGCCGGATACGACTTCGTCAGCCGTGTCATCGTCGCCAACGACGGCGACGGTCGCGACTCCGACCCCAGCGATCCGGGCGACTGGGTATCGACGCAGGACATCGCGCAACCCGAGCTCAGCAATTGCGAAACGAGCGACAGCTCCTGGCACGGAACGCGTGTTGCCGGACTCGTTGCCGGATCCACGAACAATGCCATCGGCGTCGCAGGCGCGGGCTGGAATACGCGAGTGCTGCCCGTGCGGGTGCTGGGCAAGTGTGGCGGCTTCGATTCAGACATCATCGCCGGCATGCGATGGGCAGCGGGACTGGAGGTCCCGGGCGTTCTGGCGAACCCGACGCCCGCAACCGTTATCAACATGAGCCTTGGCGGCGATGGCGTCTGCACCCCGGCCTATCAATCCGCCGTCGATGAGATCACCGCGCGAGGCATCCTCCTCGTCGCCTCCGCAGGCAACGATGGCGGACCCGTCAGCGTGCCGGCGAACTGCGCCGGCGTGCTCGGCGTCGCCGGCATTCGACACATCGGCACGAAGGTAGGCTTCAGCAACCTCGGCACCGAGGTCAGCATCGCGGCGCCGGGCGGCAACTGTGTGAATACGGGCTTCGGTCAACCCTGCCTGTTCTCGATCGTCGTCGCTTCCGACAGCGGCAACACGGTGCCGCTCGCATCGAACTTCACCGATCAGCTCAACTACAACGTCGGCACGAGCTTCTCGGCGCCGCAGGCCGCGTCGTCCGTTGCGCTCATGAGATCGATCAACAGCCAGCTCACGCCTGCTCAGCTGATCACGTTGCTGAAGCAGACAGCCACGACCTTTCCCGTCAGTGGCGACAGCAGCATTCCGACCTGTCACGTTCCCATCGGCGCGACCGACCTGCAGGCCACCGAGTGCAACTGCACGACGCGGACTTGCGGTGCCGGCATGTTGAACACGGCGGCAGCGGTTGCCGCCGCTCAGCGGCCCTTCGCAATCCTGCGCCGGGATGGAACTGTCGCAACGAATACCACGCTCTCGATCGATGGCAGCCAGAGCTTCGCGGCGAACGGTCGCAGCGTCGTGTCGTATCAATGGTCGATCGAGAATCTCAGCGGCGCAGCACCGACGATCGTCGCACCCACGCAGGCCAGCACGACGCTGCAGATCGGCGCAGCCACGCAGTTCACGCTGCGGTTGACAGTAACGGACGATACGGGCGCTCAGGACGTCGAGGACGCTGCGCTGGCGACTCCGGCTCCGCCGCCACCTCCCACTCCACCTCCCAGCTCTGGAGGGGGTGGTGGCGGTGGAACGATCGGCTGGGAAATGTTCTTTCTCGCCTTGCTGCTGGCAGGATCGCGAACGCTTAGCCGACGATCTCTCGCAGCGAGCGTTCGAGAATATCGAGCCCTTCATCGATGATCGCGTCCGATGCCGTAAGCGGCATCAGGAAGCGAATCACGTTGCTGTAGACGCCACAAGACAGCAGCACCAATCCGTTCTGCGCAGACCGCTGCACGAGCGCCTTCGCCAGATCCGCATCCGGCGAATGCGGGTCGCGATTCTTCACCAGCTCCATGGCGATCATTGCCCCGAGCCCGCGCACATCGCCGATGCATGAAAGCGACTTCTGCAGCGCACCCAGTCGCGCCTTCACCCGCACACCGATCTGCTCGGCCCGTTGGCAGAGACTCTCCTTCTGCATCACATCGATGACGGCCAGCGCAGCGGCACAGCCGATGGGCGATGCAGCATACGTTCCACCCAGACCGCCGGTGACCGGCGCATCCATCAGGTTCGACTTGCCGACGATCGCCGCGAGCGGAAACCCGCCCGCAAGACTCTTGGCCATCGTCGTGAGATCCGCTTCGATTCCGTGATGCTCCATCGCGAACATGCGGCCGGTGCGCCCGAAGCCCGTCTGGATCTCGTCCGCGATGAACACGATGCCGAGCTGATCGCACAGCTTGCGCAGCTGCTGGAGGAATTCCCTCGGAGCTGCGTAGAACCCGCCCTCGCCCAGCACCGGTTCCACGATGATCGCTGCGACGCGCGACGGTTCGACGACGTATTTGAAGAGCTGATCGACAGCGGCCAGGCTCTCTTCGACGCTGACGCCGTGATACTCGATCGGAAACGGTGCATGGAAGACGTCGCCGGGAAACGGGCCGAAGCCCACCTTGTACGGCGTGACTTTGCCGGTCAGCGCCATCGCCATGAAGGTCCGTCCATGAAAGCCGCCACCGAACGCGATGACCGCGGGACGACCGGTGTACGCGCGTGCGATCTTGACTGCATTCTCGACCGCCTCCGCACCCGTCGTCACGAACATGGTCTTCTTGGGCGATGGCCCCGGGACGAGTGAATTGAGTTTCTCCGCCAGCTCCACCGCTACGCGATACGGCGTGATCATCACGCATGTGTGCGTGAATGCAGCGAGCTGCTCCAGCACCGCTTCCTTCACGCGCGGATGCACGTGACCGGTATTGACGACGGCGATGCCACCCGCGAAGTCAACGTAGCGCCGGCCGTCCTCATCCCACAACTCCGCGTTCTGCGCGCGCTTCACATAGACAGGAAGCATCGTCGACATGCCGCGTGAAATAGCCGCGTTGCGACGCTCGTGCAGCGCCTGGTTCTGGGGCGATGGTTGGCCGGACATGTCAGCCTCGAAGCGATTGATGAGAGATGAAATTATCAGCGCGGAGTGGGGTTTTCCTGCAAGCGGAAAACCGCGTAGTGCGGCTGAGGAAGGCAGCGAGCGCCGCTGTCAGCGCGCGCGAACCTGAAGATGCAAGGGCTGGTAGCCGCGCCGATCAGCGGCCACTGATCGTGAACCTTACTGCTTCGCCCCCGGGAGCCCGCTCGCAAGCTTCACCAGGTACTCGCTGAACTTCGCACCGAGTGCCTCGTGCTTGAGACCGTACTCGACCGTCGCCTGGAGATAGCCGATCTTGCTGCCGCAATCGTAACGGCGTCCCTCGAATTCGTACGCGTACACCGGCTCGTCGGCCAGCAGGTCCGCGATGGCATCGGTGAGCTGAATCTCCCCGCCTGCACCACGGCCGGTGCGCTCGAGTTTGTCGAAGATCGTCGGCGACAGCAGATAGCGACCGACCACGGCGAGCGTCGAAGGCGCATTCTGGGGACGGGGTTTTTCGACGATCTGTTTGACGCGGCTGACGCGGCCATCAGCTTCCTCGGTCGCGACGATGCCGTACTTGTCTGTCTCGTTGCGCGCCACCTGCTCCACGCCGAGGACGCTACCGCCACGCTCTGCGTACACTGCGGCCATCTGCCTGAGGCAAGGCGTCGAGGCATCGATCAGGTCGTCCGCCAGATGAACGAAGAAAGGCTCGTTACCGACAACGGGCTTTGCGCACCACACTGCGTGACCCAGGCCCAGCGGCGACGGTTGGCGGATATAGATGCAGCTCGCCCAGGAAGGAACGATTTCTTTCAGTGCCTTGAGCAGTTCCATCTTGCCCTGGCTTTCGAGGGCTTCCTCGAGCTCGTGATCGCTGTCGAAGTGGTCTTCGATCGCCCGCTTGGAGCTGCCCGTGATGAACACGAGCTTGCGAGCACCTGCAGCAAGCGCTTCTTCCGCTGCGTACTGGATCAACGGCTTGTCGACGATCGGCAACATCTCCTTCGGGCTCGCCTTCGTTGCCGGAAGGAATCGGGTACCACGACCTGCGACCGGAAATACGGCCGTTCTGATGTCTTTCGCCTGGGTCACTGCCACGCCTCCGTTGATATCGACGCGGCATCATATCGCAAGCGTCGGTTCTGGCCGGATGACGCCCATCCCACATGGGCGTCATCCGGTCTGCAACGATCTTGCGGCGCAGAAAGTTGCCTGCAGCGGCGGAAAAAATCAGCCCGCCTTCTTGTCCGCGCCGTCCAGCCGGATATTGGCCCGATTGCGTTCCAGCGTCTTCGCACCGATGCCCTTGACCTCGGACAGCTCATCGACGCTCTTGAAAGCACCGTTCTTCTCCCGGTAGGAGACGATGGCCTGCGCCTTGCTCAGGCCGATGCCCTGCAGCTCCCTGGCGATGGTGGCGGCATCCGCCTTGTTGATATCGACCGGTCCCGCCCACGCGAGGATCGGGAACAGACTGGCGATGAGGACCTGAATAGAGCGGCGTGTTGCCTGCGAGATAGAAATGGACATGGCGTCTCCCTGCCTTGATTTTTCCTGAGTTGAATCGAACAGCCGGAGCGGGTCGCAACCGGCAGCGTAAGTGTGGCGGGTTCAGCGGGCGTGGGGGCTGTGAATTACTGCAGCAAGGGCGGAGAAACGACCGGAATCAGGAAGCAGCGAACCGTTCCGATTGTGGGTCGGACCCACGCGTCTATTCGGCGCGATCTTCCGCTGCCGCGTTCGAGCGGGCGCTCGCCTCGGCGAGTCGCAAGGCGCGCCGCAGGCGGCCGCGTTCTGTGAGCAGCTCGGCAACCCAATACATGCGGCCCGCGAGACCGCAAAGCAGTCCGAGCGTGAAGGCGATGACCAGTGCCAGTCCGAGGGGAGAAACGAGCCGGCCGAAGGCGAGCTCGATTTCAACGCGACTGGGATTGGTCGCGCTGATCAGCAGCGCCAGCAGCGCTGCAAGGCAAAGGGAACCGATGAAGAAGACGCGTCGCATGGGGCCACGACCGGTGTCGCCGGCAATCAGTCGCGGATCGCGTTGCCCGCTCCGTCGTTCACGCGTTCACGCAGATCCTTGCCGGGCTTGAAGTGAGGAACGTTCTTCCCGGACAGCGCAACGGTTTCGCCGGTCTTGGGATTGCGTCCCTGTCGCGGCGGACGGAAATGCAGCGAGAAACTGCCGAAGCCGCGAATCTCGATGCGCTGACCCTGAGCGAGTGCATCGCTCATGATCTCGAGCACCTGCTTCACCGCAAGTTCGACGTCCTTCGCGGGCAGATGCTTTTGTTTTGCTGCAATGAGCTCGATGAGTTCCGATTTGGTCATGCTCGGGCCCGTTGTTGTTCTTCCACCGTCAACGCCCCCGGATCGACAGATGCCGAGGGACGCGGCGCAGATGCACGGTTCGCGTACACCTGCGCCGACGGCGTGATCAGTTGTCCTGACCGCCGATGTGCTCCTTCAGCAGGTCGCCCAGGCTCGTTCCACTCGAAGACTCCCCGGCGCGATAACCTTGCACCGCCTCGTTCTCTTCGTGAATTTCCTTCGCCTTGATCGACAGAGCAATCGTGCGGCTCTTGCGATCGACGTTGGTGAACTTGGCTTCCACCTCGTCGTCGACCTTGAGGACCGTGCGTGCGTCTTCGACGCGGTCACGCGACAGCTCGGAAGCGCGCAGGTGGCCTTCGACGCCGCCACCGAGGTCGATGATCGCGCCCTTGGCGTCGACTTCGCGGACCTTGCCCTTCACGATCGTGCCCTTCGGATGCTCGGCGATCCAGGTCGAGAACGGATCCTTCGCGAGCTGCTTGATGCCCAGCGAAATGCGTTCGCGTTCCGGATCGATCGACAGCACCATGGCTTCGACCTGCTGGCCCTTCTGATAGTTGCGCACCGCTTCTTCGCCCGGGATGTCCCAGGAAATGTCGGAGAGGTGCACGAGACCGTCGATGCCGCCGGACAGACCGATGAAGATACCGAAGTCGGTGATCGACTTGATCTGGCCGCTGACGCGGTCGCCGCGGTTGAAGTTGTCCGAGAAGTCCTTCCACGGATTCGACTGGCACTGCTTGATGCCGAGGGAGATACGACGGCGCTCTTCGTCGATGTCGAGCACCATGACTTCCACTTCCTGGCCGATGTGGACGACCTTCGACGGGCTGACGTTCTTGTTCGTCCAGTCCATCTCGGAGACGTGCACGAGGCCTTCCACGCCTTCTTCGATTTCGACGAAGCAGCCGTAATCCGCAATGTTCGTCACCTTGCCGAACAGACGCGTGCCGGTCGGATAACGACGGCCGATCTGCTGCCACGGATCGTTGCCGAGCTGCTTGATGCCGAGGCTGACGCGCTGACGCTCGCGATCGAACTTCAGGATCCGGACATCGATCTCGTCACCGACGTTGACGACTTCCGACGGATGCTTGACGCGCTTCCACGCCATGTCGGT
>JACZCZ010145788.1_pt1 | contig 39915 bp, 50 predicted proteins | sample 8641811 | NCBI WGS metagenome assembly JACZCZ01 (sample SAMN15324610, study PRJNA640507) | soil metagenome | isolation source: intercropping peanut in the first line | place: China: Luxin town, Laibin City, Guangxi Province | collected 2019-07-25 | depth 10cm m | reverse complement strand
CCCTTGGCGTCCAAACCCAGCTGCTTGCAATACACAACGAAGAATCCTCGAGCCGCCACAAAGATCGGCTCGAGTACACAATACGCCTCTTCGTTGCTGAGAGGCTCAGACATCTTCAGCCTCTAGACCTTGCGATTTGAGCCATCAATCCGTTGTAAACGTGCGGCGGAATGAACCGAGTATTGAGCCCCGTCTGAACGTGGACTTGCGCATCCTCCGGCGTCATGTGCACTACCAAGGCTCTCTGCTTCCCACAGGAGTTGCACGTGAGAGCTGTGTAAGCGGTGCCAGTGTTCGGGTCAAAATGCCAACCTTGTGGAAGAAGCGGAGGCATTCCAGACTGATTCTGCGAAAGCACGATCAACTCAGGCCATTCCAAGACAACCTGTTTTTTTCTTCCGCAATGAGGGCAGCTCATCTCCACTTCGAGACCTTCTGCCACGACCTTCTCTTGTACGCCCTCGAACTCTCGAAGGCCCGAGCTGTTCAAGATCCCACCAACCCCCTCCGCCCTATCCTCGTCGCTGAAAAATCTGTCGTTACTCATGTTAACTCCTACCGTTGTGTAAACGGCTGTGCTTCTCCAAAACTCTCCGCTACGATTCTCTCAAGCGCGAACGTGCCCGGAGAGACAACAGTCCCCGCTTCCCTCACGTAGATGCGCATTCTAACTGAAATTTGTCCATCCAACTCCGTAGGAGCTGTGGGAGAAGCCAAGGGCGGTACCACGAAGGGAATCACGTATCGATTCGGCGTAGTCACCGGGACGTTCGCTATCGGCGATACAACAGCTGCTCCGTACGTTTCAACCTCCACAACTTCCGGATCAGCGCTTGGAGCAATCGTGCTGTTTCCCTTCACGAGCAACGCATACGCCAGACCTTCCCCTGTGAACCAACGCACCTGCAAACCCAGGCGCCCGTTATCCTCAGCAGGAGTATACAAGCCAATGACGCTCACTCGAGTAGCCCCATATGGGATATCGAATTCAAAAGCCGAACCATCTCCAGTGTAAACCACATACGAAGTGGTGAGAACCTGGCTGTTGCTGTTCTCGATTACGTAGCCCCAAGCCCCCTGAGCAGGGGAAGAGATGTCTTGGAAAAAACTGGGTTTACCTCCTTGAGGCTGAACCCTTGGAGTACCTCGACCGCTCATGGATTGCTCCCAGTGAACAAGTAAATGCCCATGTTTTGCAACGGCTGGCGAGTACCACTAGCCGTGCCGTAAAATGCAGAAAAACCTGCATCATTAGTGCCAGAACCCAAGTCCTGAAAACTCCAATCAGAGGTATCCCCATCCGGCTTGTTGACGAGAATCATCATCTCATCGCCCAACACATCCAACTGCCAAGGGTTGAAGGTCACCGTCGTATTACTACCGACGTTACCTTGAGCCAACCCTTGTTGTAGTGCCGCATTCGCACTGGCAGGAGTAAGTGGCGGCTTCGGAATGACCGACCTCACCACCATGTTCTCGATACCCACTTCACTGTCCGAGCTACGGTACGTGCTGAACTGTGAACCTGATACTGCTACAGACCTCGGCTCAGCATTCGTGATAACAGTGTTCACTCCGCTCGGTATGATGAACTGATTGTTCTCTCCAAAACTTTGACGAGGAAAGTGATACGGCGCACGTCTAGTGCGAAAGTCTCGAAGATTCCGAAGACGCCACAGGATCGTATACCGATAGGGTCTAACAACAAACCCTTCTTCGATGGTGAAATTGAAAATGGTCGGCATCCAAATGACCATTTTCGCACCAAACGGTACGGGAATGCCCGCGAGTAAGTTGGCATCAAACCCCGTCTTGCCCGCATCCTGATCGAGGTTTCCTGGGATGGCAATTGGAATGTCTCCCGATTGCCCCTCATAAACACTCTCGAATCCCGTAAACGGTCGGAATACCCGGACCGTTGAAAACTGTGCATCAGCTAAAACTGCGGTGCTCACTTGGAACGTCGCTCCCCCATCTGAAACGCCTTGTAACCGACGTAGATGCCCGCGAACACCTCACCCGCAGCAAACACCGCAGATACGATCGACTCGTGCTTCTCAGAAGGCTCCGGAGAACTCCACCACTTCTGCGCACGGTACCCGTTGGCGACGCCAGCACTCAGGAGCAACCCTGCTGCCGCCCCTAAGCCCCCCTTGACTGCGTACCCGATTCCAGTGCTCAACGCGACGAACAGCAGAGTAAAACCCGCACTCTTCGTTGCAGACCCCGAGCTCGTGTCCTCGGGCTCGATGAAGTCGATCTCACCAGCAAGCTGTCCTGCCTCTGACTGCTCCTGGTACTCGTCGTACTGCTGAGACGGCGGGACATGTTGGGGCGCTGCCCGAACATATGCCCCGAGCCCATCCGGACTTCCAGATACCGGCCGGCGGTATTCCTTGGTCGCTGCCTGCCCTAGTCCCTCTTCCACTACCGCCGCATCAAACATTGCTCGACTCCTTCATTCGCTGAATTTGAGCCTCGATCAGCTGATCGAGTTTCCGTTGCAACTGGTCTTTGTCGAAGAATTGCTCGAGCTTCTTACGGTCCACTGTCGTCAGCTGGTCAATTGCAGCTTCCTTGGCGAGCTCGCGCAGATTCAGCGCTTCATCCTTCGTCAGCTTACCATCCGCCGCCGCCGCCTTCACCGCCGGAAGTACGGTTTGCGCTACTTGGCGCACACCTACCTCGACGCCATCAGCGAGCCGCAGCATCAGTTGCTGGACGTACTCGTTCTGGACTCGCTGTTGAAGCCACTGCCGCGCTGACACGATCGCCCAAGAGGCTGCTGCCCCGAGCAGAGCTACCACCGCGCTGATGATTTGACCTTGCAACTCTTCCATGGGGGTAGAGATTACCACAACTCAGATTCGGACATACCCCAACTTCGAGAAAACATGCTGGAACTTGCGGCAGACGGGACCTTCAAAACATACCCACTCCCTCTCTTCTTCTTCCGGATTATCCCACGGGACTGCCATCCCAAATCTGTGTTCTTCCCTCGGAGGCACCAACACAAGCACGTTGGCATGTGGCGGGGCATCCCCCTGCACCAACTCCTCTTTGCTTGCTTCAGCTTCTGCTAGCTTTTTACGAATATCCTTTTGCTTGTCTGCACTTGTTCTTGCTAGCAAATCTTGCAGCTGCTGAATGCGCAGCTCGCGCGGGACGTCAAAAGAGATCCGACGCGACGGAACACAAATGGGGAACCGAAGCATTGGATACTTTTCCACACACTGAGAACTCTGCAGCACCTCGAGCGTGAACCCCAAAAAAATTCCGGCGCGCATGGTCTTTTCCTGGTCCCACGCGTGCATCATCTTCCCCCAGAATAGGGACGGGTTCGAATTGTAGCCCGTCCCGAGAAGCACCATCTTCTGGCCCCCAGGAGGGTTCAAAAACACATTCCCCTCCCACGACGCGTTGAAGGTAGCCTCCGGACCATCCTCGATCGTGAAAATGCGCTCCGCCCCCACGGTCTTGTTTGCCAGCAACGACGTCGCGGGGTCTACGTCGATCGACCCGAGCACCTCCCGGACCATCTCGACGATGATCGCAGGCGTGTACTGCTCATTCGTGAGCGCCGAGTGTTTGACGCTAGATGCCAAGCTCAGACACCCTTTCATCTATCCGTTGAACAACCTCTTCCTTGGGTTGTTCTGTGTTAATAAGATGCATGCTGTTCCCTTCGACCGTAATAGCCGATTCTGCCAACAAATACTGACGACGGCTTGCCTCCCACATGAGTCTGTGTTCGAACAGATCTGTTTTCTTCTCTCCCTTTCGCCGAATTGCCTCCTCTACTGAGACATCTAGCAAAAAAGTTTCAGTGGGCCAAGACTTCAACAAGTGTTCATTTAGAGAAGATACCCAATCGATTCGACTCTGAATCTCTCGAGACTTCAGCATCTCGTCAATGTTTTCGTACGTCATCCGACCCGTCTCAATCAGCCCTTGCAACGGCTGATACACCAACGTCGAAAGCATGAAACGATCACACACCACCACGTGCGTCTCCCGAAGCTTCGCGATCTCCTGGCAATGCTGCTCACGGTCTGCCTGAAACAACAACGTCATCGTGCGCCACGTTGGAAGCTGATCCCCATGCTTGCGCTCGAACACCTCGCGAATGAACGTACCAATCGGCGTCTTGGTGGGCTCACACGTCCAGACCGCTTGCACCCCCCTTTCAGTCAGTCTCTCCACGAGCGCCTTGGAGTGCGTAGTCGTCCCGGCTCCGTCGATCCCTTCGAACACAATGAATGGTTTCACTTTCTCTTGCCTCCTACTTGATTTACACGAATCTCACGCTTGAAGGGTAACCCAGGTAGATCTACCGGGTTCTCCTTCTTCTTCTCGAATTCTTTGATGTAGTGTTTCACTGCATCCATGTCCAAGGCAAGATAGGGGACAGGTACTTTCGACAGATCTACTCGCTCCAAGTCGGGAACCCACACTTCCTTGTTGGACAGCCCCTCTATCTCAGGAGTCTCCTCGGCCAAGTCCTGCGACGCTTCCATCGCCGCCTCAAAGTCCCCAACTTCCGCCGCTTGCGCCAACTTCAAAGCAGCCGCTTCCCGCAGCTCGAGCTTCCTGCGGTCATAGTCTCCCATCTTCTGCTTGATGAGATCAATAACAGCCGTCCAAGCCTTGATGGGAGGCTGATGCCAGCTCTGAAAAGCACGTAACGCCGCGTTGATCGGCTTAGTAACTGCCTCTTTGTTCTTCTTTACTTCCTTCAGCTCACTAAGTGCGTGCTTAAGCAAATTTCCAAAAAACTGGTAATCCTCATCCGATTCAATCGGGATTACGGAATCTTCCTCCAGCTCTTCGAACAACTGATTGATCAGTTGTACTTGCTGAGTAACTACAACCTGTGAAGCAGTTTGCTGCTGCTTCATCCAAAGCTGAAGCCCGTCCGGTAGCTTCTCTTCGTTAGTCTTTTTCACAGAGCTCTTTGATTGAAACCTTGTTGTCTGTTGCTTCCGAAAGTCTTTTCGCCTTGTCGTAATTTACGAGCTTCGACCCTCGAGCAAGATTCATCAACGTAACAAAAGCCACGCCGCTTTTCTTCGCCAGTTCTTTCAAGAAAGTAGTTTTGTGTACTTTCTGAGTCTGAACTTGTCTCTCCACATAGCTAGGAAACTTCATACTTTTTCATCCACCTTCTCAGACGCCACAGGCCTATCCCGATGGCATCGATCATGTTGTCGTCCAGCTTGCCAGACTTAGCAGAACTGTTCTGGTATAGCAACTCCAACTCCTCTTCATCGAGGCGCTCCAGAACTCTCCGCTCGATCTCATACTGTTCACCTGCATCCGGCTTACCTATCGTGCCCTTCCAAGCGTTTGGAGGACACACCTCCTCCACCGCATAGCCACACATGCGATACAGCTGCGTGAGCTCCCCCGCTCGAAAGTCCGTCTGCATCAACGCATTGGGGTCTTGCTTGGACTTCTTGCCTGGATACGACTTCGGCCGCTCCACAAGAAAGATGCCCCCCTTGCTGTACTTCCATACCGGGGCCGCCAAGTACTGATGGTGCTTGCCATACCCACAAGCAACCAAACGTCCGTGGACGAACACGGCATAGCCCAGCTTCCCCCCCGGATCGAACACGACAAGTAGCGGCGGCGGCACGAACTTCGGCGGCGGCTGCAAGTCTAGGTTTTTGTATCTCTTATGCCGCAACATCGAAGTCATCGTCCCACGGAATGTACCGACCGTTCTTGTCTTTCACCGGCTTGGCGTTCTTCGACCAGCAACGGGCCACCAACGGCTTTTTCACCGTCGGGGGCACATCCGGCAAGAACGGTTTAGCCCCTTCGACCATCAATCTAGCCAGCTCCACACACGCCTCGTGCGCGCGCTCCTCAGGCGCCTCGACCAAGAACTGGTCGTGGATGTAGTTGACGATCCGACAGCCGTACAACGGCGAGTCCTTATCGATGTAGCAGGCCTTCGCAATCAGCCAACCCGCGTTCTTGGTCGCATCCGAACCAAGACCTTGGAAGTACGAGTTACAGGCCACCGTGTACCGGATGCCGCCGCGCAAGCGCTTGACGAACAAGTGCTCGACGAGCGCCATGTTCTCCATCGGATCTTCCGAGCACAGGCTGTTGATGTGCTGGAAGTAGGCATCCATCTCCGGGAACGCCGCAATCCACTGACGCTTGAGCCTCTTGGCGCTCTCGGGCGTCAGCGACACGTTGTACATCTTCTTGGCGAAGATGATCAGCGCCTCGATGCCCAAACCACCGGGGAAGCCGAAGTTTGCCACCTTAGCCGTCTGCCGCGCGTTCTGAACGTCTTCGTCCTTCTCTCGAGCAACAGCCTTCTCGTAGGAGATGTTCAAAATTTCCGCAGCCACCATGAGATGCGGGTCCCAGCCAGCATTCAGGGTCTCTGCTAACTTACTCCAACCAACGATCTTGAGACACGCCTGGGCCAGCGTTCGAAGTTCTAGCCCATCGTAGTCCGCATCGAGGAACACGTGTCCCTTGCGCGGGATGAAACACTCTCGAATGCCTGGCAAGCGCCGGATGTTTTGAATGTTCGGCTTCGAACAACTCGTACGCCCCGTGGCGATGAGTGAGTTGAAGTTGGCGTGAATGGGCATCGAGATGCCCTGAAGCAACGCAGGAATGTCCTTGTTGACGACCGTCTGCAGCTTGCTCAGTGCAGAATAAGACTCGAGCAACTCGTCTTCCGAGGCCTTACACGCATCCTCGTCGAGCTGGATCTCTCCCTTTTTCGTACGGCGGCAGTTGGACTCACCACCCATGACTCGAACCATTCGAGCCTTCGCAGCCTTCGTGTTCCGTACTCCGTCCGACTTGACGAGCGTGTGCGCCTCAATCGTCGTCGTGTACTTGTACTCTCGCCCTCTGACGTTCTTCCGAATCTCCGTAACGGTCTTCGGGAACACCCCGTGAACATCACACGTCCCGTTGGACAAACGCGCCGAGCACTCAGGACAAAGCTGCTCGCCCTGCAAAAACCTCGACGTCTCCTCATACTGCTGCATCGCCTCCCGACGAAGCTTCTTGACTCGATCGCGCCGCGTGCGAATCCCCCACACGCGCATTAGCTGAATCCACCAAGCCGCGCGGCACTGCGCAGCTTCATCCGCAAACACGTCCGGATCCTCGATCCGAGTAAAGTGCTTGCGCACTTCCCTGTTGAGGAAGTTTGCTACCTCAAGCTGATTGTAGAAAACCTCCCACGTTGCATCCGTGTCCGCGAGCGGGTAGTCCTTCGCACCCTGCGGCCACTGCGCGAGCGGCAAACGCCGAAGCTCCCCATACTGCAAACGCCACGTACTTTTGTCGAGCCTACGCTTCGTGTAACGGAAGTACACGTTGTCTAGGTCGTAGAGCAACGTGACCCAATATCCCTTGGTCAGTCCCTTCTTGCGATCCTCTTGAGACGGCTCCGAGTGATATCCTCGAAATCGCCCCATCGCGATGTCGAGCATCTTCTCGCGGATCATCGTGTCCTTGACACGACCCTCCTCGTACATGCGAAAGATCGCCGGCAAGTACTCTGGGTGATTCGCGGCAAACACCGCCATGTCGTAGGCGATGTTGTGGCCAATGATCGTGTAGCCAGGGTCTAGCAAAAGCTCGTCGAGCGCTTCTTTGGCCTCCGTCCAATGAACCAACATGCGCCCTCGCTCGTGCCTCAACGAGATACAAGCGAGGGGCGGTGCTTGGCGCCCGGGTCCGAAACGCGCAGTTTCGCTATCCGCAGCTACGTACAGCATCTGCTACTTCAGGATTCGCCTTCCCAAGGCTCCCAGTTGTGCACCGTGAAGGGTTCACCCTTCGTCTTCGTCTCCTTGGTGAAACACGAAACACCGATGGTCTTGCCGTGCAGAGGATGCTCATCGTCTGGCTTGTCCTTCCAGTCTTCGTCCGCCACTTCCGCCATCAACTCATCCAAACCATCCTCGAACTCTTTGAGCTCCTCCTTGTTGGATTGATCGATGTTGAACAAGCTGAGCATGAACTCTTTGATCGCCGAAAAGGCAATGTCCTTGTCACTGAGCGCCTGATACCAGTTACGCTTCTGTCCCTCTTGAATCTCCGGGTTGTCCGATTCGTTGACGGTGAAGTCGACGATGAACGCAGAACCCTTGTTGCGCGTATCGATGGTGTACATCTTGAGCACGGTCAACTTGTAGTTGCCGTCTTTGAGGTACCTACCTCGGCCAAAAATCTGCGCGCCACCGATCTTCTTCCAATTGAATCCCATGATTTTCTCTCTTTCTCTTTCTCTTTCTCTTCTTCTGTCTCTTATTTCTTGGTGTACAGCTCCGACGGCATATCTACCGCGGCCTGGATGTTGGTGTCCGTGAACCCTACGCACTCCAGCCACAAAAGCCGGCGATAGATCTCCGCACACTGCAAAATGTCGTCGAGCGCGTCGTGCGTCTGCTCGCCCAACTTGAAAAACCGACACAACGTCTCTTGCTTGACGTTCTCCGTATATCCTAGCAGCCGAAGCATTCGGGCATGACTGTCTACGGAAACAAGTCCGTAGTACGAAAGCCGCGGCCACTCGAGCCCATGCCGCAAGAAGTCTTCGTCCAAGAACTTGTGATCGAAGGCCGGGTTCTGTCCCCCAAAACACGACCATGCCAGTACCTGCAAGTACTGCTTGTACGCTGTCACTCGGTCTACCGCACTCTTTGCCCAGATCTCGGGCTTGTAGCCGTTCAACTTTGCCGCCTGCTCAGGTACTTCGTACCCATCCGGCAACTTCAACTTGAACTCCATGGTGCAGTCCACCTGCATCTCGTACGGATCGTCAGAATGCACCAGCTTGATGAACGCAAGCTGAATCGGGTAGTGAACACGTTGGTTCAATCCCCCCGTCTCCAAGTCAGTGAGGGTTACGGTTTGAGGGTTTTTGGGTCTGGTTCTAGTTAGCATGCAATCTGATGTCTCCTGGTCGCCAAAGCGCGCCTTCACGCACGGGAAGCTCTGACACCTTCGGCACCAGTACATCCGCGTACAGTAGCTTTCTCGAACTCTCCATGTCCTGAGCGAACTCTTGATCAGAGGCCGCAGCCCAGAACGTTTGGTAGTCCTCCAAACACGTCATGAACACATCCACAGTCACCGTGTCCTTCGGCTGACCCAACCGGTGCGTTCGTCCAATCAACTGCTCGTACCACTCACCACTTCGGATGGGGTACATGATGAGGTTGTCGCTCCACCCAAACTGCAGATTCTTCCCCTCGAGATTGCTCTTGATCGAGGCAATCATCGGTGTGTTGTGCGGATGATCTTCGATGTACCTATCGTCTTTGTCTCGACTGTTCATACCGTAGTACGACACACCGGTATACTTCGAGAGCCTCCTGCCAAATCCTTTGTGTCCCACCCACACGATGCCTCTCGGGTGATCTTTCATCCACTGCTTGGCGAACTTGAGCGCAAAATCAGAAACCCAAACCGTCTTATTTCTCTCTTTAAATTCGCCCTTCCAGTACAACCAAGCCTTCAGCACCTCCAAGTGCTGCGAATACATCCCCTCATCCAACATCGCACGAATGAGTTGCCCTTCAGAGTCGATTCTCTTCTGGTTCCGAGCAATTACCTTGCGACACGTCTTCGCCCACTGCTTTTTCGCAGCAACGTAATCCTCAGGCGGCTGTGGGTCTGGCCGATAATACAACCCCCGCCCCAACTCCTTCACGCGCATCGCCGCGACGTGCGCATCCTGCAACTCCTGCCCGTCTGGTGTCCGGAACTTGCGCACCTGACGGATCATCTCGATGACCTTGGCAGGAGGAATCCGTTCAATTGCGTTGACCACGAGCTGCGAGCCCAAGAACGGCGACGACAGCGACACCACGCCAGGAGTACTCACCAAACGTCTCCGGAAACCCTGCCGCGCCGCCTTGCGCGGATCCGTACGCATGAGCTGCTTCTCTTCTTCCGAATCCCCACACAGCTCAAGCAACACGCCCGGCTTGACTCGGTGCATCTCCCCCACGTCCGCATCCAACGCAAGCGACCACTCCTGCAGCTCCGAATACGTCAAAGGCATCGGCACCGACGCACGCGGCAAAAACCACTTGAACAAGTGCCAGGATTCCATCATCGAACGGTTGAACAACGTCCCTGAAAGACCCCCTCGCGCAGGCGTACCACCCTTGATCTCGACTTCCTTCGTACTTCCTGGTGGGATCCCAAACCCCTTCTCCGCATCGTCGAAGTAGTACTGAAACCTCGTAGTGACCACCGCTGCCGTGTTCTTGCAGCGAGTGATCTCGTCAAACATAATGAGATCTGGCTGGTAGTCGTAGAGCAACGAACCGTGATCGGGATGCCCAAGCTTCTCGTAGCTTTCCACTCGAATGAAGCTCGGGATCTGCCAATGGTACCGATCGCGCTTCATATGCTTCTCAGTCTTCTCGAGCAAGTTGCCGGGAACAACCAAGAGCGGCCGAAACGCCTGAAGCACATACGGCGCCAAGAACGAAATCAAGCTCTTGCCACCGCCCACACGGATCACACAAACCACTCCCTTGAACGTGTACAGGTCGTGCAACCCCATCGCCTGCGTGTCGAACATGTCCTGCTCGCCACTCGGGGCTTTCAAGATCGACGTGAGCTCTCTGGCAAGCTCCGGCGCCTCTTTCGACCAATCACGCTCTGGGATCTGCTGGATGCGCAAGAACTCCGTGGACTTCTTCACCTCTCGACCCTTCCAAGGCGAAATGGCCTTGGACACGGGACGAATCACAGGCTTGGACTCCCGGATCTTACGCACCTCTTCCAGTACGTCTTGTAGCTTATGTGCCGTGCGATCTTTCAAAACGGAATCTCTGCTTTTTCCAAGAGCTGCTTCACTTGAAGTAGCAACCCAACCAGTTCCTTCGCTTCCGCAACAGTCAAACCTGCTATGTCCAGCTTCCCCTCTTCTTCCTTGTTCGGTGCTGGCTTAGTAGCTGGCTTACTTGCTGCTGGCTTCGTTGCCACCTTGGCCGGCTTCTCTTCGGGCTCCTCAGCTTCCTCCTCTGCCGCACCCTCCTCCTCTTCCTCGATTTCTTGCACGGCCGGCTTGGTCTTGACCTTCGTACTCGTGGTGCTGACCTTGCCCGCCTTCTTGTCCTCGACCTTCTTCGAAGCCGCCGCCACTTTCTCTTCCTTCTCAGCTTCCTCTTCGCCCGGGAAGGTCCAAGCCCACGCAGCTTCGTCCCACTCCGCATTGACCCACTTGCCCCCGATCTTCTTCGGAGCGGGAGGACGCGGCTGCTCGGTATCTTCCCGTTCGGGGGGGTTTACCTTCACAGTCTGTGCATCTTTCAACTTAACAGACGGCGCGGCCTTTTTCTCCTCGGGCGTCTTCTTCGCTGCGTTTCGGTTTTTCAGGTCTGCCAAAAACTTACTCGTCGTCGATTCTGTTGCCATTCTCTCTTCTTTCTTCTGCGCCATGATGCTGCGTAGAACACTGGTTGGCGTCCGAACACAATGTTCCTTATATCCACACCCTCCGAACGCTTCGCACGCGGAGAAGTTCGGATAAACGTCTAGCGCACGTCGTTTGGTCTGAAGTGTCTTGACCATTTGTTGAGCAATCTCGTCTGCTTCCGACAAAATGGCTTCAACTTGTGCCTTGTTGATTCTGACTTCGACCGGCTCCGACTTGGGTTTGCCTTCGGTCGCGTAGTACACCCACTTCAAAATCACCGTAGTGTAGCCCGACTTGAGCATCGCATCTGCGGCGTAAATACCTGCCTGTAAGTTTACAAGTAACTGCTTCTTGGTCTTCTTCCAGCGAAAATTTCGAGTCGACTTGTGGTCGAGGATGAGTGGCTCTTTACCGGGTACGATGATCTCGACATCCTTGAGCCCTCGATACGCGGCAACGCCGAACTTGATAACGAACCACTTTTCAACCCGCATCCCCTTCGTGCGCGGCAAGGGAAGATGTTTGATTCCAGGGAACGCAATCTTGCCTTCCTTGGTGGACCGATCAATTGGTATCGCTTTGTCGAGGTACTTCTCGAGCACATCGTGGACACGCTGCCCGAGCGCGGCAAACTCGTTCTCCTTACCCTCCAACTTGTCGATCTTCTCGAAAGCCCACTTACGGTTACACAGCGAAAACGTCTCGAGCTGTGAGACACTGAACACGTAAGGGTGATCGACTTTCGGAGCATGAGGACGGCCCACAGATGACTAGTACAACTACTCTGCTAAGTGTCTCACTGCAAGTCCTTTTCTTCGGGCTTGTCGTAATAGCTGAGCAAGTGCGGCAACGCCCCCTCTTCTTCCTCGGTCAGCTGCTCCCCCTGCCAAATTTTTTCTGCAATCTGCACTGCAGCTGTCTCTGCAGAGATGTCTTCATCCGTTATTCGCATGTGCTTTGGCAACAACAACGAACTTCGTTTAGTGTGTCTCAACAAAAGTAGTGAGTACATCTGCGGATCTCTACCTATCATGTTAACATACTTCAGCAACATTCGATTATCTACAACGTGATACCTTCTGGTTTTCCTGTTTGAAGTATCCTGTACACGTACAGGTTCGCCGCAAGAGATTAGGTTGAAAACACGAATCAAATCGTTGCGAGACCAGCGAAGTTCATTCCTGGACTTACCTCCCTTCAAGTGTGCATCCAAAGATTCCGCAAACAACTCACTGTTCACACACAAGTTGCCACGAACACAGAACGCGGGGGTCTCGGTACGATCAGATCCATCGTACTTTCGTGTTTCCAAGTACCACAACAACCAATCAAAAACTTGCGTAACTCGCTCGTCTCCAAGAACTATCTCTACCTGGTTTTCGTTGCCCAATTTGCGAATTCCGAAACGATACTTCTCCGGCACGTTCCGGTTTTCCATCAAGTACATCGCGTGCTCTGCAAGACCATCTTTCTCTACGAACAATTCGTAGTTGAACAGCTGTGCCCCCTTTTGTACCTTGTCCTTGTGGATGGACACGTGCAGCAATCGTTGCTGAATTGCGTGTACGTCCTGTTGCCCGTCAACTTTACTAAACGAAGACAACTTTTCTGAACCTTGAAGCGCAGCAACCAACCGAATGTAGCCGAGCAACTGCTGCAAACGCATGTTCTTCACGTTCAACTTGTGGGAACCAGAAGAAACCAAAGACCTGATCTTGTCCGTGGGCACTCTTCCTTGCTTGTCCGTTGGAAACGATTCATCCGCGAGCAGGACAGGGCACTTCGTAAATGCTTCGTTGAAATCCTCCCACGCCTCCCCCATGTTCGTTACACCGCTAGTTGTCCACAACCTAGAGATCCCTGTGGCGAACGATGTCTTACCTACTCCAGAGCCTCCTGTGAACACGAGCATGGCGAGCGCCCTACGCAGATTGGGTAGCACTGCCAGCCAATCTCGAAAGCTCTCGGCGATCTCTTCGTTCGGACAGACGCAGTCAATCCAGCGGTCTACTGCCTCGTGCCGTACCCCCTGCTTGATTCGTAACGGAACAGGGGCCTCAACGAAGGTGCTGGTGTTCTCCTCATAGTAAGAGGTGCTCGCGTAAAGCCGCATCTCCTTGTGCACGGCCACCACACCGTAGTCGTGCACGAGCTGGATCACAGACTTGGGGGTGTCCAACCCTTTTTCCGACACGTTGTTGATCGACACGCGAAAAAGCTTCTGCGCAGGTAACAACAAATCGCGACAGGCGTTGTAGAGTTCCTTGTCCTCAAAAGGTAGATACTTGCCTTGAGAAAAGATGTAGTACCGAGAATTTTTCTGAACGATCAACCTCTTGCCGAATAACTCATACTTCGAGCCGTTGCCTGTTTCCTTGCAAAACTGTTCGATGTAATCCTTGGTGTAATCCCCACCAAGTACCTCGCGTACTTGCTTCTGCTGAACGTTCTTCGCACGTTGCTCCGCACGTTGCTCAAGCACCACCTTGCGTTGCGCTCGCAAGATCTTCTTGCGAACGTCCGCTGACGTGGGGCAATCCTTACCCATCTTCGCGAGGCTAGGTCCGAAGATCTCTGCCAACGCCCCTGCGTCCGCATCTGGAAAGGCTTGGCCAAGATCTCCAGCGAGCTTGTAAATGGTGTCGTCGCGTCCCCCACGTTCGGCGAACACGTCTCCGTCCAGCACCTTGAGTAGGAGCTGGCCCATCCACGACTTGTACTCGTTCTTCGAACGCGCAACGTGCTTGGCGAACGCCTTGACACGCTCGCGCGGGATCACTTCCTTGTTGCCCGCAATAGCAACGTCCTCGGCATCATCCGGCGAGAGCAACAACACGCTCTCCAAGAGCGAGTCCACGTCGAGAGAATTTCCCTCGAAGTGGTGGAAGATGAGCTCTTCCGGATCTGAACCTGGAGGGGCAGAAGGCAAGAAGTAGCCGTGCGTGCAGTCTGCGCACTTGGCATCCGCTAGTCCCTCGAACATGTTGTTAATCTGAGGCCACAGTAGCCCCCAGTCTTCTGGGTACGTATTCTCAGACAGAGGAATGACTACGCGGAACTTGTACAGCGGGCGCGCCGCCAAGTGCCCCCAGGACGAATAGACTATCGCCTCGAGTCCCTCTTCCTCGATTCGAACCAGTACTCGCTCGTATTGCTCTTGAGTTAACTCGTCGAAGTCTAGGATGCACAGTGAGACAAACTCAACACTGGACATCTCCTTAGTGTTAGTTCCTGGCTTAAACTTAACAGGGATGAGCAGCGGCGTATTCTGCTTGTCCGCTTCAAAGAGAAATCCCTCGCTCTTGAACGCGCTGACGAAAGTCTTCCAGTCAACTACGACGTCGTCGCCTTCAGAGGAAAACGCGTTAACATATTGCGCGAAGTGGATAACTTGTTCATCTACAGCACGTGCCTCAGACTCCGACATAGGCGAAACCAACCCATCCGTTCGAGAAGAGCCAACGGTTCTGGAGTAAGACGACCGACCTCGTCAAGACTTGCTTGACAAAACATGCGGCCGGCTTAGATTGCGCGGCGTCAGAGTCGCCGACCTTGACAATCCGAGAAGAAGAACACTGTAGGGCACCCTTCCGTGGTGGGAGGGTGCCCCTACATTGTTTCACCTACGAGAACTTCCGTAGGTTCCATCTCACCGTTTTCTCGAACTCAGTTCGAGCTGCTCGCAACTTGCGCAGCTCTGCGTTGACAATTCGATGAGCACGCCCCGTCTTACGTTGCAAGCGCTTCTCCGCCTCAACGATGCAAGCAGTAATCTCCGAGTGGTATTTTTTCCACTGTTCGTAAATATCTGCTCGGCGAGATTGCGCTTCCAATAACTCTCGTTGCTCAGTGTCTGAAAAACAATCCCAGTAATTCAGAAACTCTTTAGACGCTGCGGCACACTCTTTATCTAGATGTGTTCCTGGGTACTCATACAAGCTTTTCAGCTTTTCAAATTCTGAATGTCTGTCAGGTGTAATCACTACATCTGACAAATTGCTCACTTCCCCATCTAACCTACGCCTCACAGCGGTTGCCCTCCGCGGGACTGGCTTGTCCTTTCGCTGTGTGAGCCCCGTAGCGAGGCTTTCCACCGAAAGACTCTGCTCACTGGGCAGAGGGACGATATCGAGACACAAGGTCTCTAGCTGCCCGGAAGCTATCACCACCGAGAGAATGTGCTCCACGAGGTGTGAAAGCCTTATTTTACGGGCTTTCGCGAAGCTTTTCAGGGTCTGGTGGAGATTTGGAGGTAGAAAAATCAAGCAGGAGTGTTCGTCAGACATTTTTACCGCAGCGACCGGGGCCGATTTGGGCATTTACCGCAGGCTGCGGTAAGGAAATTCGTTAACAGAATCCAAGGGTTAGGTGCTCTAAAAAGTTTTTACCGCAGCGAACCCCATTCTGGCCCTCCTGAGACGTGATTTGTTAGAGGTGGCCTATGGCCTATTTGGGATGGATCTCTCCGGAGATCAAGTTTTTCAGAAAGTGCCGGTAAAAACACCTAGTAGGGTAGGTAAGTATATGAACTACAAAAGAAATTTCCTTACCGCAGCGCTGCGGTAAGGCTGCGGTAAAACCCCTTTTGCTGCGGTAAAACGCCGAGCCGCGGTAAAAACTACCCCCAAGAAGGGACCTCTTGTAGCTCATACGAGGCATGGGTACTCTTGGACCGACCTTTGTTAGTCATTAACGATTGACAGTGCGTCTGTTAGCAATTCACCTGCAATCGTTAACAATTGCCAATGTATCGTTAACAATTGGCAAGTGACGCGGATGTGCTACTTGCTAGCAGGTCCCACAACAGGTAGATCTACCCTCGTGGTAATCGTAGTCGGTCAGAGACAGCCAAAGTCTCAACGCTTGCAATGCAACGGATGCCGGCGATTGTTGGAATACCTCCCAACAGATTTGAGAATTGTGGAAGGACTTAGCTACCTGGATTGTCCAGTGAAAGGTTGTCGTTTCGCAAACTATCTCGGATCTGTGCAATTTACGGAAAAGTCGAAAACTACGAAAAGATCCGCATGATTACTGAAGGACAGACTATTTTTCTCATTTCACTTTTTGCCGGAATTGCTGTCGGCACCGTTGGGACCTTCTTGGTCCTGTATCGGAAACAGTCGGGACAAGTCACGGAAGCATTAATTGCTTCTCGTAACTTAACAGAAGCACTGGACGCGCAGCTCGTTGCACTGTCCACTAGGTGCGGACAACTTGAAGATGAACGAGATCGTGCGCTTGAAGCAGAGAAGAAGCAACGAGGCTTAGCCGAGTTGCACATCGAGAAGAACACTCAGTTCGATCAACAAGCACGGAAAGCCTGGCAAATTCATCAAGAATATGGTTTACGTGCAGGGAATGCACAAGCTTGGTTGTTTCGTGAGCTGGAAAACGCTGTCCGACTGATTAACAGCTACCGAGCTAAGGAAAACCTAAAGCCAGTAGAAGTGAACCCCCAGCTTGTTAGTTTTCTGTCCGAGATAAAACGGGAGCAAGAGAACAACGTGGAGATGTATGCCCCCAAGTGAAGATGAAGATGCAACGCTCGAGGATGTAGAAGAAGCTGCAGAATCCGAGCAAGAAGACGATTTAGGAGAAGGTGAGGACTTCTCTCCCTTCGAAGAACTTGCAGACGAGTTCTCCCCTTCTCAGATCATCACCACGACCGGGCCCGATGGGCTCCCCATGCTCAGTGCACCAGAAGCCGGCGCTTCGGATATCCCTGTGTTCTCATGTGAGACACTGGTGTGCATCGGTGACTATAGCCAGTTCCATGACTCGGAAGGACGGGTCTACGATAAGGCGCTGGTCAAGCGTAACAGCACGGCAAGTTTGGAGGTGTTCCCCGAGGGAGACTATCAAACACCGTACGTTGTGGCGAACGTAGCCCATCACCTACCGGTGATACCCAAGAGACTACCATGTGTGCACTATGTGCGACAAATGGTGCAGTTCGAGCACAACCCCGAGGTCAAGATGATATCGCGGCTGTGTTCGGCTCGCCGCGACCGGCAGGGGGCATTCATGTCGGTGCGTGACCGTGCTGTGTGGGCGTGTGACATGCGTAATCCGCCGGATCCAGAGAGCACGAAGCTGCTCGATGACTTCGACAACAAGAAACTGAAGGAGGGGCGCGAACGCACCTTCGATTCGATATTCGGGAAAGTGAAAGAGTGACTATGACGACGAACAAAGGCATCGCAGAAGAGATCATCAACGAAGGCGTCGACCCGGACGAAGTAGAGGAAGACGAAGAAGGGGAAGAGGTCAGCCTCGACGAGGAGTTAGAGGGACTTCACAACTCGCTCGAAGAGATTCAAGATCGCTTCCGGAAGCAAGCAACGAAGTTGCGCGCTTCTGGGAAAACGCCTGCGTCCAAAGCAGATTTGGCCGAGCTCTACGAGAACATTCAGGGTGACTTGCTCGAGAGTGTCAAAGACCTGATTGGTGCAGTCGGCTCGGGCTTCCAAGAAGTTGCTTCGGAGGAAGAGGAAGGCGAAGAAGAGGACGGAACTCCTGACGACAACACGGTTCAAGTGTACACGACGCTGTTCTTGAACGTGGAGCTGTTCAAGAAGCTCGAGTCGGACTCGACCATTCCGGACTCGATTCGTGAATCGTTTTCCGGGATGAGGCAGATCAACGAGGACAGCCTGAAGATCTTCGAAGACCAGTATGATGCGGAGCAGCTCAAGAAGCTCGCGCAAGATCGAATCAACGAAGCCCATGCCAAGTCGTGAACTTCTGACCGCGCAAGCGATGTTTTTGGGAGTGAGCCCCGAGTTGTACATTCGGGGCTCTGAAGAGCTTCGCACAGACTTCATGGAGAGACATCTTGCGAAGCTGAAGAAGAACGCAAAGTTTTCTCCTTATCAAAAGGTGGAAGACTACGTGGAGCGCAGCATGCTCCACTATCCTCGAACGGAGGAAGACTTGAAGCTGAAGAAGACCAACTCGGCGGAGATCAACAAACAGAAGCGTCGAGGGCGTTCCCCGAAGGTTCGAGAGGTTGTTGAGGAGATCTCGGAGGAAGAGGATGAGCAAGAGGCGCCGCAAGCGCCGGTGCTCGAGCCTCCTTACGAGATGCAAGGGAACGTCCGCGTCTACCACGACATGGGGGATGTGGGAGATTTTCAGGGAGTGGATAAGACGCAGCGTGATGGGATCTCCGTGGGCCCCATCTTGGAGACAGACAAGCCGGTGGACTTGGTGGGTGATCGTCCCCCGCGCACGCTCGCGGACTTGTACGCACGTTGGCCTATTGAAGGAGACCCACAGTACTCTTTGAGGCTCGAGCGTACGAAGCCGAAGACGTATCAGGGGGTACCTGTCGCAGGTTTCGTGGGTGAAATTCGCGCACACAGGATAACTGAGGTGGACATCGCTAATCGTTTTGGCGGTAGCGAGTACAAGATCACTTTGTACGGTCCGGATCCGCGAGGCCGAACGGACGAAGAGAACCGAATCAAAATCAAGGCGTTGACTGAGCCGATCACTTTGACGGTGCCGGTGTATCCGCCAATCATGACTACAATTGCAGAGAACTTGGAGAGCACACGCACCATGAATCCATTTGGTCCGATGGTGGCGCCCCCGACGACGACGGGTGACGCTTCAATTCACAAGGCAAACGCGAGTTTTTTCTCGGATGCCATGAAGATGATGAAGGAAGACTTCGTGAAACAAAATGCGTCGAGTTCACAGGCTACCTCTCAGATCATCTCGGTGATTTCTGAGAGCAGCAAGTCGCAACTCGAACTGCTTCAGCAGCAGGCCAAAGAGCGAGAAGCGGTGTTGCTCAAGCAGATCGAGGAGCTACGTGACGACGTCAAGCGTGCTCAGCAGGAGAAGGGCACCGTTGCTACGGAAGTGTCTCGCGCGAAGGATGAGGCGAACACGCAGCTGCTCAAGTACATGGAGAAGCTGACGCCCGACAAGCAAGCGGAGATTGCTCGTTTGCAGTCGTACTACGACAGCCAGATCGACAACATGCGCAGGTCTCACGAGGACCAGATGAAGGCGCTGAGGGAGTCGCATCAAGTAGCCATCGATCGATTGGTGGAGACCAACAAGTCTCACGTCGATCGTTTGGAGTCTCGTAACCGGGACGTGGAGACACAATATCGACTGCTTCTGGAGCAGGAGAGGTCACAAGCTGCGAGATTGCTGGAGCAGGAACGGACGCAAAGCTCCAAGCAGCTCGAGCTCGAGCGGGGCCAGTGGGTGACGCGTGAGCAGCAGTTGCGCGATCAGTTGCGTGATCAGTCGTCGACGGAGCGTGAGCTCTCGGCGCAGCGCATTGCTGACTTGAAGGAGCGGCACGCTGAAGAGATCAAGAACCTCGAACGTTCGCATGAGCGGGAGTTGCGCAGCTTGCGCGATTCGGCGGACGTGAAGCTCACGGTGTCCAAGGACACGAGCGCCCTGATGATCAAGCAGGCCGAGGAACGCCTGAAGGATGCGCAGGAAGAAGCGGAGCGGGCGCGCGAGGAAGCCGAAGACGCCAAGGACATCACCAAGCACTTGGAGCGGGCCGAGAGGACGGCGGAATTGCTTGGCTACGAGAAAAAGGACGCGAATGAGCCCAAGGGCCCCTGGGAAAGGTTGGCGGCGACGGCCGGTGCGGGACTTTCACAGGCCTTCGCAGGTATGGATCAGTGGTTGCCCGCCGTCATGGCGGCGCGTGCCCAGAACAAGGCATTGGCGGCGGCACAGCAACCTCCACAGTTGCAAGGGCCTCAGCGAGTTCGACCCGGACAGCAGCCACCAATGACGCAACCGCAACCCCGGCAGGGTGGGGTTGAATGGGCAAGAAGGGGTGCGCAGGTAAGACCTCGGACGGCACCCGCACCAGCGGTTCCGGTCCAAGGGCCGCCTCCAGGATTCCGAGAGGAAGTCGCTGCGCCTCCTATGGCGGCGTCGCCGGTAGCCGAAGTGATTCCTTCGATGCAGCCACAGGTCGCACCGATGTCACAACCTCCGCCCGCGATGGTACAGGCAGCGGGCAGTGAGGGGATGTCAGAGGAGGATCCGGAGATTCCGAACATTCAATTTCCGGAGAAGTTCCAGCAATTCTTCCCAAATGAAGCCATGATCGGCTTCGTCATGCAGGCAGAGCAAGCTGTGAGGGACCAGGTAGATCCTACTGGGTTTGCTACGCTGATGGTCAGTATGTATGCAGATGGAGCCAAGGCGATGGTCGACAATTTCGAACCACAAGAGCTCCTCGAAGTCGTAGAAAAGCAGAGTGACACACAGTCTCCTTTGCTGCGTCGAGATGGAAGAAAGTGGATAGACAGACTGTGGAAGGCAGTTCGGAAAGAGCTGAAGTCGCAAACTGCCTTGAGCGCAGGTAGCTGAACGAGTAGGATTAGCGCTGCGGGAACGAGTCCGACGTCCGGCGTCGGACTCGTTTATGCTTTCGCTCAATCCACCACACCAGGTTACAGGTTTCAAAGGCCCGCCCGACACCCTCGCGGGGATGGTTCGAGCGGCGCAGGGGGCACGGGGGGAAAAGTCCATGTTGGTTCGGTCTGTGACCGAGCAGGTGGTGGGCGATCTTTGGCCGAAGGACTATCTCGGGGAGATTCTGGCCATCAACGCTTGGGTGTCGGAGCGTGTGAGATACCTGAACGACCCGATGCACGTCGAGCTGCTCAAAGATCCGCAGCGGCTGTGCGAAGAGATTCTGGACAAGGGGTTTGCGCGGGGGGATTGCGACGACATCGCGGTGTTGATGGCGACGATGGCGCTGCAAGTTGGCAGGCACGCTCAATTCGTCGTGGCTGGGTTCGGGGCGCCGGGGTCGTATTCGCACGTGTTTGCCCGGATTCAGGATCCGCGGTCGAGCCAGTGGATTGTGTGTGATCCGGTCGCGGGATCGAACGTGGCTTCGATGCTCAAGCGGATCACTACGTACCAAATCTGGAGTTGTGACGAATTGCCGAGTCACGGCCCTGTAGAAGCAAGGTGATACATGTACAAATTTCAGTCGGTAGGTCAAGACCAAGGGATTCAGCCATTGCCAACAACGGCGAATCCGTACTGCGAGAATTTGCTTCCGAACATGTGCGTCAAAGAACAGCGCGTGCTCGATAAAGCTAGGCAAGATTGCAGGGAAAGAGAGCTTCGAAGCCAGACAAGAGGTCTCTTTGGTTTGGGCAAAGTCTGCACGTTGTATGACTACGAGGCGCAGGTCAGCATGTCTCGTTACAACATGTGGGACCCTTGTATGCTTTCGCAGTTGCCGTTGTGCGGGGGGACGCCCTCGAATCCACCGAGCACTGACGTTCCTACGACGGAAGATACGCCTATCGATACCCCTGAAACTACCGACGAAGATGACGAAAGTGACAGTGGTCAGTTCATGGTGGGAGGGATCCTTGGGCTGCTCGTTTTAGGTGGCATAGGGTATGCGATTTTCAAGAATCGTAAGAAAAAGAAGAAAAGCAAACGTTAACCTGACGACGACTCAAGGAGCAACATGTATCACTTCAAGTCTGCTGCGGTAGATAGGAGCCTGGGTGCTGTAAAGTCGATCACTTCCCTGTATTGTCCGGAGCTCAAGAGGAGCTGCGTCGTGCAGACGGTGAAAGACGAAGCGGTAGCCAAGTGCCAAAATGGCGGTCGTTTTACCATCAACAAGAATTGCGATGTATCCCCCGGATCGAACTCTGTTACGGATGCGGACAAGGGACACTTCGCACCGTGTGATGTGGCAAGTCTACCGGTTTGCGGGGAAGAAGGGGATTGGTTCGAAGAGAACAAGTCCTACGCAATCGGAGGGATCCTTGGTCTGCTCGTGTTGGGGGGAATTGGGTACGCCGTGTTCCGAAGCCGTAAGAAGGGACGTCGCTGATGTATCGGTTCACACCTTCGGCACAGCCTGTCTACAACCCGCTGCAGGGATTGATTGGTCTGGGTGCGGTGTCTTCGTACTATCGAATGCCCGTCTACAGCTGCGCGCAAAACGCGAACGTCATCGAGTACGCGCAAGGTAGGTGTGCTTCGAGGGCTCCTGATAAAGTGGTGGACTACAAGAGGGGTTATTCCACGACCATGAAGGGTACGAAGGACAAGCCGTACCAGATCACGATTAAGGACATATACAACAACTTGTTCGATTCATGTCGAGTCAAGGCAATCAAGACCTGTCCGATCGAGGTGACACCCAGTGAATTGGTGGTGTTGCCAGTTCCGACACACCTGGTACCTACGCCGCCCCCGCCTCCGCCACCCCAGAAGCCACCACCTGTGGAGGTGACTCCTGAGGAATTGACGCAACTGCCGGTACCCAAGCCGTATCCCGTGTACACGGCCCCATCGGAGCCTCCAGTTAAGATGGTGGCAAGTGAATCGACTCCGATGATCATCAGTTCTTTGCCCACTGTTTCCAAAGCGGGCGTGGTCGTGAACCCTCAGCCGCAGATAGAGCCGGAAGTTGAAGAGGAAGAGGAGTCGACTTCAGGTAAGTATCTGGTAGTAGGTGGGATACTTTTGTTGGTCGTCGGCGGTGGTGCAGCCTATTACTTTACGAGGAAGCGCAAATGACAACGTTGGATCGCAATCAGCTTCGGCCACAGTACCCTGTTTTCAAGGAGTACGACATGCCGTTTACTCCGCAGACGTGGCCTCCCGATCTGAGACCGTCAGGGTTGGGTCCTGGGTATTCTGTGTATGCGTCGACGTTTGGAAGAAACTTGGCGGGTGTAGGAGCGGATTCAATGGCAGACCAGTTTGATAGTTCGAATGCGGAAGGAATCGAGACGTACCCCAATGAGCTCGACTTGCTTGCGCAAGGCGATGATGTGGTTGGCAACGGTGTGTTCGATCCCAACGACACGCACGGCAACATTCATCCGGAGGATGGGGTTTTCCAAGACCACCAGAGCCTCCCGGGGTACGTGGCTCGAGACAAGTTCTACCAGGTGTCCGAGGTCACGGATTTGACGCAACCAGGGGAGCAGGTCGTGTACGTTCCCGGCGGCGCGGTCTCGTTGCTGCAAGGCCAGCAAGAGACGCTGACGAAAAATCAGCTTCTGTGGCAGTTGCCCCACTACAGCCCCGCGCCGCTTCCTTCGTTGCGAGAACAAAGCATCGTGAATGCGCCGACTGCGATGACGCCTGTCGGTCAAGCTCCGGTTGCGGAAGAGCCCAACTACAAGATGTACTACATCTTTGCGGGGGTGGGGATGGCGGCAGGACTTGCTTGGGTACTTTTGAGCAAGAAAAAAGGGAAGCGCAGGTAGAGCGATGTTGGCGGTAGTAGAGCACGCAGACTCAGCAAGAAAGGGATCCAAGTGATGTATCCGCAGAAGCAAACGGTTGACTATTTTGCAGCAAAGAGTGTGGGACAGATGGTTGTCTCCGCATCTCCCATTGTAGCGGCGTCTCGCGCTTTCAAGCAGCGTAACTACGCCATGAACGGTGTTGGGCAGTTCGGGGGCTCGAGCGACAGCTGGGCAATTCTGGGCTTCATCGCGGTGGCGGCTGTAGTCGGGACTGGTGCGCTTTGCTATCAGGCCGGTAAAGCCATGGCACCGAACCGTTCGGAAGCGAAGACGTGGGGCTGGGTTGGTGTACCGGTGGGTATGTTGGCAGGTCCTTGGGGTCTCGGTGTTATGGGGATCATCTCCAACTCGCAGCGGAGGGGATAATGGGCCAGTACGATCCTCCGCGACATTTTGGGATTCCAAACCCGCTTGGTCCGCGTACGCACAATTGGAAGGGAGGTCCGCTCAACGAAGGTTCGTTGTTTCACGGTCCTCTGTACACTAGACCCATGTACAATCTGCCTTGGGTTGCTCGACCTTTGAACGGTCTCGGAGATGTGAGCGACATGCGAGTCAAAACGCGAAACGGGTTGTTTGCCAATGAGGGACATGGTGGGGGTGTGTTCAATTACAACACTGCATTCGGTGGATTGAGCGGAGCAGATACGGCTCATAGCATTCCAGTGGGGGCACTGGCGACCAATAAGAGTTTGCCAGGGAAGTGCTGGGATAAGCCAGGTTTCAAGGATTGCCACGCACTTGCCTATTCCGAGGCGCAGAAGAAGTGTGGGTACTGTGCAGAGAATCAAGACGATCCAATGTGCTTTGGGTTCACTACGTTGGCGGATTGCCAAGAACGTGAGACAAATGCAATGGCGTGGGACAATTGTGTTTCCTCGTTCTGTCCGTCGGAGTCTCCGACGATGCAGGACGTGAAGCTAGACTTTGTTCCGTACAAGTCTGGGGATCCGTGCAACTCGGCGAACTCAATCAAGAACGTTCAGTTCGTGTCGGGTGCGAAGTCTGACGGCATTTGGGGCCCCCTGTCGCAAAGTGCGTACGACAACCTCGTTCGGATTCAGGGCACCACGTATTGCGAGCTGTTGCCCGGTTGCTCGGGAAAGACTCCAATGGGCGGGTCTTGTGGAGGCGGCTCGGCAGTGACACCGACTCCGGTCAATACCTTGCCGCAGCCGGAACCAGAAGACGAGGAGCCGGAAGAGTTGCCTGATGGGGCGCAACATGCGTCGATGGGCGGTTTGATGATCGCGGGGCTTGCTGCGCTTCTGGCGGCTGGAACCATCGCGTATCTTGCACAAGGAAAGAAGAAAAGACGATGACCATTCATCACTATGGAGATGTGAGTAACTTGAATGCCCCGTACGATGTGATTCCGTTGCAGGGGCTCGGGGCGGCGGATGATTCGGCGTATCCGTGGCGTCAGGAGTCGAACAGTACGCTGATCTTGCAGCGAGACCTCAACGAGGCACTCACTTCGGCTGGTGGCTGTTTGTTGGACGAGGACGGGAAGTTGGGTCCGGCCACTTGTGGAGCACTCAAGCACTTTGGGATGCTGAGCTCGGTTTCCACCTGTGTGAATCACGAGAGTGAGTTGGTTGCTCCGAAGATTCCGTGCAGCGGTGGCGGGGGTGGCGGTGGCGGCGGGAGTCCAACAGTATTGGAACCTGTCGATGTTGTCGGAGGTCCGACGAAGATCCCGACTTGGCTCATCGGAGTAGGTTTGGGTGCCCTTGCTATTGGGGCGGCGATCTACTTCAAAAAGAAGCGGTGATTATCATGTTGATTGGACTAGGCGCAGTACAGAGTGCGGCAGATCGTGCAACGCTAGTTGCGTATCAGCAGAGGTCGGGAAAGTTGCCGATGTCCCCCCATGGGCATCCCGACCCGAACACTCTGATCAACCAAGGTGTGTATGACCCGATGGACCATTGGCCCGATTCGCAGGTTAGGTACATCGAGGACGGAGACAAAACAGGAACCTTCATGAGGGACCTGGCCGGTGTAAACAACCAAGTACCACAATGGGCTTGGTTTGTTCTGGGAGGAACTTGCTTGCTGTTAGCAGGGTTCGCGTACCGACGGCACAAGAAAGAAGGCAAGTCGGGCAAGAAAAGAAAGTAGCACCATGTCAGTACTTAACAGCATTGCAGATGAGATTTCTCCGGATCTTCCAGGGATCCCCTGGGAAGAACTGGAGCAACGGTTTGGCGTACCTCGAGAGGAGCTTGTTTTGCACGTAGGGGCAGATGCAGCTTCCAGTGGGTTCACTGCGTATACCAACATCTTGCACGACACGTACATGCGCATGTCTAGCTTGCTGGAGCAGTGCATTCTTTCTTTTCAGGTTCAAGACAATCCTACTACTTCGGAAAACGAGAGAGTTCTTGCAGCGCAGGCACTCGCATCTGTAGAGAAAGACATGGAGGATGCTGGGGGTCGTATATTGTCTGCGTTGCAAGCTAACGTAGAAGTGCTCTCAGGAAGTCAAGCAGTAAATCTGGAGCAAGAGAAATTTCGAGCTGTAATTTCGGCTTCGCAGATATCTTGCTTGTACGGAGTGCTATCGCACGTTCGAGGTGCGATGCAACTTGCTCAGGTGGCTCCTGAAGACATCGTCGATAGCGCTGACGAATTGTGCAAGACGATGAACGGCATCATCAAGTTGTGGGATTTTGGTGCCCTGAACACTCTCAAGAGGGAAGCAAGTTCGGTCGGTGCTGCACCGGTGGCAATCATCATAGTGATTGCTGCTACGATGGCTGCTGCAATTGTGGCCTGGTGTGTGGTTGCCGTAACTAAGCAACTCGAAGTGAATCGGCAGATGAAGCTGATTTGCGAAGACGCAGTGAAGCGACAGGATAAGCATGCACTTGCTGTGTGTGAGGAGCTGCTCAAGGTCAATTCGGTGGCAACTAGTGGAGCAGACGGTCCTTTTGGTTGGATGGAGACCATCGGCAAAGCGGCCTTGTTTCTCGGGATAGGCTATGTTTTGCTGAAGGTAGCGGGTCCTGTTTCGGACATGCTGTCGAAGAAAGGCAAGTCATGATCTTTTCGCAGTGGCAACCGGACGGGGGTTACAAGTACTTCGAGAGCTCCAAGCGGCTGCCCATCGGGGATGACGTTCCCGAAGTCAAGATGCCTGCCCCTTCTGGAGGCATTGGCGTGCCCGCGCAGGATGCGGGCTACCCGCTTCCACCGGATGCGCAGTTCGTCGGAGAAGGGGACATGCCACAAGGCATTATGGCGCCGATGGCTCGGGATGGTTTTCTGGGTCTTGGTTCGGTCAAGACGCAATTGAGCACTGAGGACAAGGTGATCGTGTTGTTCGTGATCGGGGTGTTGGCTGCAGCAGTCTGGGCAGGTCGACGATGACGAAACTCGTAGATACTCGGGACAAGGCAAAGGACATGTTCGAGACCTTCCATGCGAAGGATGTTCGACGACAGGTCTCTTTCCCGTTCAACTGGCCAAGTAAGATGCAGGAGGTGGGCCGCGCAATTGCTCAGCTGTATCGTTCCAACAAGTGGCAGTCGAATCCGCGTGTGCACGAAGACTACAAGCACATCGCGGAAGCGCCGCAACGGCTGTACGTTGTGCCAGGTTTTCTTCAAGATGCGGAGGAGGGCGGACCACTCAAAGTATACGGACCAAAGATCACGTTGCCGGAAGAGATGCCCAAGCACTTTTCGATTTTGGCAACATTGATCGGAGTTCAGGCTCGCTTGTACGAGTCCAATGGACAGCTACCTCGAGGGGAGAAAGGTCTTTTCGAGATTGCGGTCAAGCACGGGATGCTTGGCGGCGCGCGTTTTCCAGAAAACGATGAGCCGTTCTTGTTCGTTTACACGAAGGCGGGTGGCGTGCACATGGTGATAACTGGCACCGAGCTAGATATTGAGAAAGATGGAATTGTCGGATGAAACTCACAGGTTCTGTTTCATTTCGAGATGCACTTGAGCGAGATGCTGTAGCGTTGATCGAGGATACACCATCTGCAGACTACATGGAGGGTGAGTCTCAGCGCATTCAGGATGAGTATTTGAAGAACCTGAAGCTCACTGTGGATACTGCTAACTTGGAAGATGCCGAAGAGTTCATGAAGGACTTGATGGCGAACGTGGCAGAATCGGAAGGTCTGAAAGCAACGGCAGCAGACGTAGCCAAGTGGTCTCAGATGACGTTTGACGAGTTGGCAGACTCGATGGATTCTGCGGGACATAGCTTGCGAGCAATGGCTCACGGTACTGCAATGGCAACAGCCAAGGCAGGTTTGGACGTTGCTGGAAATACGTACGGTGAGTCATATCAGTTGTACAACGTAACAGCCGGGGTGTTGGAAGATGGCCGGCTTTCCGTGGGGGAAGCAGTACAGCTTGGAGCATCTGCGGTGTCGTTCGCTTCGACGGCTATTGCGGGGTTGGCCGGAGGTGCAGCACTGGGCCCGATTGGTGCAATTGCAGGTTTGGTGATTGCAGGCATTAGCTACTTGTTCACTTCGGCTTCTGCGCAAGAAGCTGCTTGGAATGCTGCGTTGTCGGCGGCTAAGGATGCGGCAGAAAGAGAAGAAGCAATTGTCAACGCTTTCAACCAGCAACAGTTATTGCAGTACAAGGAGTACGACAAGCTGATCTGGCAAGCGAAGGATGCTTCGATATCTGAGGTGGCAGACAGCTGGGCTGGGTTTGAAGAGAACTTGGGTGTGCGGTTTGGGCTACGGTACTTCCCTGGGGCTCCTCCGCCCAAGCGTGCGGGCTTCTACCAGAAGACGACCATGTACGTTTCGGGTTCTGGTGCGCCTGACTTTTTGATCAGCAAAACGTTTCAGCAGGAGAAAGGCGGACCGGTTTACCCGGTGTTGTGTGAGAGCCTTTCTGGCTGTCCGTATTTTCCAGAGCCACACCCTGATCGAGTCAAGGCAATAGGGTACGAGAGTGCATATGTTGAAATGCTTGAACAGTATCAGAAGCGAAACTTGTACTTGTTCAATCCTAGCTTGCCCATCGAGGGCCAGTTTGTTGTTCATTCGGAGCAGGCGTACCCTTCTCAGTATGACTACTTCAACCGCACGTTGAGAGCTTTCGATGCGTATACCAGCGGCAGGTACTGGGTACCTCCTGCAAGTCGGATCAAGACTCCAAGCTACAAAGACTACCGGGCGTTGGCGTACGAGCAAATCTGTGCAACAGAGGCGGGCCTTTGCTTTGGTGGTAAGAAGTATCGCAAGTGTGATGACTTGCTGTTTCTTCGAGGGGAGTGTTCGTACCCAAACAGTATCAAGGATGAAGCGTACGCAGAACTCGTTCGAATGAAGGCCAAGGGTATCGAGTACGACATTCACGGGGCCGCCATGAAATTTTGGCAGAACGCAATGGAGGATCTGGCGAATCAAGGTTCATCCACAGACGTGTTCAAGACCAGGATCACTGGAGACTTGATCCAGACTGCCAACGCGGTCGGTGGAGAGATGGCCACGGCCCTTCGTTTGCGAGAGCTGATGTCCAGCTTTGGTACGACGGATATTCGGACGCTTTCGGCGCAGGAGAAGCGGAGCATAACAGCAGTACCTTCGGATGTTCGAAGCAAGATCGATCGCCTCAAGAGCAGAGACATGGCGATAAACGGTGGTATGCTCGTGGCTGGTCTATCTGCGTTTGGGTACGGCGCGTACAGTAAGTGGGGCTAACATGCAGCCTAAAATCTACAAGCAAGGCATCGGAGGTCTCTCCGTATTCAACTACGGAGTGTTCAGCTTGTATTCGCCGAAAGCGAGAACGTTTGCCAATCGAGCAGCGTTGATTGCGGGGGTGGGGGCGGTGGCGTACGTGGGGTATGTGTTCATTCGGGAGAACAAGAGATGATCAAGTTTTTCTTGCCCAATACCGCTACTTCTCCCAGTCAGCGACTGGATTACTTTTCAATGTTGGCAGCTTTGGTGGCCATCGGCTACGTGGGATACGTGGCAGTGAAAGGAGCTCGCCGTGCTGGGAAACATTGAGCACCAGCTCGACATCGAGGATTTGGATGCCCGTTTGGACAATATGGCCAAGCGGCAGAACTGCGGCACCCCTGTCTGTCCAGGCCTGAACTATCCTCCAACCTGCGACATCGCACGTGGAGATCAGCGCTGTTTGGTTCCCTATCATTTCCCGATGACTCTCGGAGAAGTCGTGAAAGTGGCTCAGGAAGCCAAATATGCGGAGAAGCTCGAGCTACAGGAGACACAGGCCAAAGAAGAAGCTGAGGTAGAGAAAAAGAAGCTCCCGGAGTTCAAACCAGATTGGCGCTTTTGGACGGGGGTGTCCGCCGCAGGTTTGGGACTTTTTCTGTATCGAAGCCGTTGACGAAATTGTAATGGCTCGCTAGGCTAAGCGAGTTCAATCAAGAACCTGACGTAGCGTCCGACTACGAACGTTCTGCCGATTAAAGGCAGGGGTGTGCGATGAGTCGGAAAGTCTACGGTAAAGCGTTCAGAATTACGTCTGCGGAAGCCAAAGCTTACCGACGGGTTGATCGTACCGTTCGTCCGAATCCCATCGGCGTTACTTCCATGTCAGCTGTGAACGGGCGGGGCGCATATGCGCGAAGTGCTCGGGCTGTCGCGGCAGGGAAAACCAGAAGTCAGCGCATTGCGCGGGCCGAAGAGGTTTACAGAAACGGAGAAAGAAAGCCAATGGTACTGAAAAACCGGAAGAGCACCAAGCGTAAGAGCAGCTCGAAACGGAAGCGGGTAGCGGGGACCAAGTACTTCCGCACCAAGAGCGGCCGTTATCAGAATGCCAAGGGGAAGTTCGTCAAGGGCCCGGCGAAAGCCAAGCGTCGCAAGACGACTGCCAAGCGCAAGACGACTCGTCGCAAGACGACCGCCAAGCGAACGGTGATCCGTCGCAAGAAACGAGTAGTGGCGAGCACCCCGAAAAAGAGGACAACCCGTCGGCGTCGAGTTCGTCGTAATGCAAGCGTCGGGTATTCGGCAGCATACGCCAAGGGACATTCGCGCACGTTCAAGAAACGGAAGACGCGCAAGGCAGCGGCTGTCGCAGCTCCGGTGAAGACGCGTCGGCGTCGGCGCAAGTCGACGGCAGCGGTGGGCGCGGCGCCCAAGCGTCGAAGCAGCGCGCGACAGAAGCGTGCCGGCCGTCGGTTGGCTGCTTACTCTGCTGCAATTCGTTCGGGCAAGTCGGTCGCATCTGCGCGCCAGTCCGCCCTTCGCAAGGTTCCGCTCAAGCAAGGTGACACCTTCAAGGGGTCGGCTCGAGCAACTGTCAAAGTCAAGGGTACGACGGTTCGTCGAAACAAGCGCCGTCGCACAGAAGGAGCGTTCGTGAGAAACGGATCAAGTCGCCGAAAGCGAGCAGGGCGCCGTTTGGCTGCATATCGTGCAGCTCTTCGGCAGGGCAAAAAGAAGAAGACTGCCAAGCGCGCCGCGCTTCGCAAGGTTCCCTTGCGTCGTGGCGATAAGTTCAAGGGATCTGCCAAGGCCCCTGTGACGGTTGGCGGAACCAAGGTTCGTCGCAACAAGCGTCGGAAGAAGGTCACGGCGAACAAGCGTCGTCGGGTGAGTGCAGTGCGTCGGTTGAAGACCAATCGTCGTCGTCGGGTGAGGGCAGTTGCACCGAACCGTCGTCGTCGGTTGAAGGCAGCGGTGACTCCGAACCGTCGCCGTCGTCGCAAGGTCCGTCGCAACGGCAACACCACGATGCAAAATCGTCGTCGTCGCAGCTATCGTCGCAACGGCCGCAAGGGCTTCAAGTTGTTCCGCAGGAACGCGTTCATGGCGAACTTGAAGGCCGTTTTCATGACGGGCGTGTTCGTTTCGACGGGTTTCATCGCGCACCGCGTCCTCACCAACTTGTTGGTCGACAAGGCGCTTGCTACAACTCTCGCCGACAACACCACGTTCCAGACCTGGAAGAAACCGCTCGCCGGTTTGGGTGTCCTCGGTATCGGAGTGGCAGTGTCGGGCGCAGTCGCGCAGAAGCGCGCCATGGAGCTCGGAGCCGGTATGTTCGCCAGCTGGTTGCAGTCGGTGATCGTATCGGGCCTGAATGCGGCACAGAAGCCGGAGTGGGTTGCTCAGATTGCTGGTTACTCCAACTCTCGTGCCTACATGTTGCGCAACGGCCGTCGGCGTCGGGGGCTTCGCGGTATGGGCGAGCGCAATTCGACGAGCATCGGTCCGCGCTACACGCCGGTAGGTCAGTATTCGCAGGCAGCTGCAGGTACGTCATGGACGCAAGCGACGGCTGGCGGTAGGACCCTCGGCGAGTACTACTCCGCTACCAACTCGGTGCAAGGCGTGGGCGAGTACTTCAACGCAACCGGTGAATACTTCGCGCCCCAGGGCATGAAGGGCGTCGGAGGGTACGAACCCGCAGGCCAGTTGGCAATGCAGGCGTCTGCCGGTGTGAATCACGTCATCCGTGACGGTATCCGCCCCGACAGCGACCTCGACCAGGCACTCGATCTCGCAGAAGCCGCAGCTGGTGTCGGCGAGGTTCCGCAGATCACCCGTGTTGGCCAAAAGTCTCAATGGATCCCCAACGGGCCATTGTGGGCAGGTGAGACTGCTGTTCGTGACACGCAGGCTACTTCGGAGATCTCCGCGGGTATCCTGTCGCGTCAAGGCGGAAACGGCATCCTGAGCGGAGGCTGAGTCCATATATCCTGAGCGGCGCGTGACGCCGAACAGGTCTCCTGGCCCAGAGGCATCCGGTAAACCGGGGCCCTGGGCCTAAGGAGTTGCAAGACCCCTCAGGAAAAGGAATCGGGACTCCGACGCAAACCGAAAAGTAAGTCCCTGAGTGGTGAGACAGGAAGCGGTAATCCTCTAAACCGAACAAGGAAAAAAGAACATGGCAAAACTGACCAACGTACGTGAGCGCATTCATCAACCTTTCTGGGATACCCTGATCCGCACCTCGGGTATCGACCGTGCTGCGCAGGTCACCGACCGTGAGCAATTGTTCACCAACCGCTCTCGCGGCCAAGACATCAACGCTGTGACGAACTTGCAAAACGGTTCGACACTGCCGTCTGATCAGTCGCACGTGACCCTCGCACTTCGCGTCGGCATCTGGTTCCGCAACCCGATGATCGGCAACCCTGCCGACCAGGGTGGTGGCGTCATCACCGCCAACGGTGACTTTTCGCCCACCGGCGTCGTGAACTTCTTCGGCACGGGTGGTCCCGGTGCCGGCAATGCTCCTGGCACGGTGCAAGACGTCTACCGTCTGTACTACCAGGCCATGGAGCAGCTGCACTGGTCGTTCGGTACCGGTGAGAAGCTCTCGATCACCAACATGCAGACCAAGTACTTCCCCGATGGCGGCGGCTTGTCCGGCGACATGGGTGGTACCTCGGATCTCATCCACTGGCAGAACGGCAGCCCCGATCACACCGCGATTCTCCGTCTCGCGCGTGCGATCCTCTTGCCGCCTCGCCAGAACGTGCTCTGCACGGCGACCATCCACGAGTTGCCGGCCGGCGGTAACGCAGCTCTCGCAGGCACCGTTACGACCCAAGGCCGTAACATGTTGAGCTTGAGCAGCAACTTGAACGCCCTCGACGGCATCAGCAAGGTGATCACGTTCACCTTCGATGGTCTGTTCGCTCGCGACGTTCAGTAAGAGGGACGGCTTTTCAGCAAAGCCCCGACAACAAAGAGCCGGACGCTTCAAGTTAGGGGGCGTCCGGCGTTTTCAATTTTGGCACTAGGTATTCCTAGGTACTCTGAAGGAAGAGGTACAAGGTGAACAGTTTGGAACTACACATCAAGGCACTTCGAGATCAAACCGCAGCTGCACATGCAAGACTGAATGGACTCGGACAAGCTATGAGTCAGGCACAGGGCAACGATGCCGTGTTTCAGCAAGAGATTCGACGCTTGCAACAAAATCAGTCGGAGCTCGCCAATGCTCTTTCGCGCATCGAGGCGCAGCGTTCGGGTGACCCGCAGCACATCCGGTACGTCGAGCAGATCCCGGGGCGGCGCGTGCCGTTTGACTTGATGGTCAACATCCCCATCGGTGCCAACGTCACTTCGCAGCAGCCCGCAACCACGTTGATTTCTCAAGACGGCCCATTTGTGGCCGTTGCTCGGTTTGCGATTTTCCAGTCGGCTCTTCAGTTCAATGTTACGGATCCGGACACAAACACGACTGCGGCGTTTCAGGGAAGAAGCTACGGCAGGTATCGTCCGATTCATTCGGCCTGGGACTTGAACGACGGCAATCCTCAATACCAGCCAGTAGTTGGTGGTGCGTTCCCCGGTACAGGAAACGCTATCTACGCGAGTCCGAGCAATCATTCGAACTTCAGGTCAATGGAGTTCGACGGGCTCATCAACTTCCAGAACCAAGGTTCTGGCTATCAACGACAGAACATCGACGTTCCCTCAGCGTTCTACACGACAGAGATCAACTCTCCATTCTCGTTGGCGGCCCTCGATTTCTTCGAGCGAGGAGAGGTACTGGAGTGGAAGGTCACTCCCTTGCACGTGAACAACCCGCCAGCGGGCAACGTGAGAGGATTCGCTACGGGTGGGTTCTACCCATTCATCAACTCGCAGTACGACGTCCACGAGGGCATCCTCGATCCGTACATCGAAGATCAGCAGACGGACCCCGTGAACCGAATCCCCGATGGCATCTTGACGATCGGGTTCCACGGCTACCGAATCATCCAACCGCCGGGCGTTGTCAGCTTCACCTAAGGGGGGATTCGCATGCAGCGGTCACCTTTGAGTGTGAGGGGGGCCTTGGTACCCCAGGGATCGGTGGGTGCACCGGCCCCAACAATGGCGCCAACGCTCAACCCCGGGAATGGGAATTTACTTCTTCCCGGGCAAGAGGGTTCGCAGACGACTCGGAACTTCGATGCCAACCGAGTGATCCTCGCGGGAGGAAACATGACGTCGCAGATTTTGCATCCGTCGGTGATTCCGTTCGAGCAGTTGTATCGAAGACTTCCGGAAGAGGGCATGTTCAGTCCGGCAGTGAGCCCTTCCAGGCCGTTCACGTTCGAGCTTGGTGCCTTCACGGTTCCAGATCGAATGACGTTGATGCTGTTCGATTTGCGTCCAGATATCTACAGATTCAGTGGGGTAGATCCGGGCGACTATGTTCCGGTCGAACATCGGAGATTTGGTTCGATCATGGGCTTCGACATTACGGTGGACCAGAAGCACGTGGGTACGATCCAATTTCAGCTGGACCCGGTGCCAATTCAACGTACGTCGCAGCAAGCATTTGCGAACCAAAACCAAGTAAGACCCCAGGTCAACGCCAGCCAGGCGGCGATTGCGGAGTCGAGCAGTTTTGCCAACACGTCTGGCATGGGCGATTCGTTGCAACCACAGCGGCCCCAACGGTACGGGGCTCTGAGCATCCCGTTCACGCTTTTCGCGCGGTCGAAGCAGACGGTTCAGGTACGTTGCGCAATTTTCAAGCCAATTCCTACGCCGATTGCGTTCATTGAGTACGACATGGCGGGCGTACTTGTGCCAGAATCGTGGTTGGTATCGCTCGAGAAGGCGATCATGTATCCTCAGGATGCGAACAAGGAAGGCATTCGGTAGGCAAGCAGGTTAGGGACACGAGTCGACCGCGCAGCGGGTTTTTGGGGTACCCTGTTGGACAGAAAAACTGACTAGGCTAGCAACAAACTCGGATACGTTTCGCGGTCGATTCGTGTCCCTAACTTAACAGGAATGAAAATGCCCTACGAGATTTCAAAGCAACGCAAGAGTCTGGGTTCTGCACTACCCATTGACGGAGTAGGAGTCCCGCAGGGTGTCTCTCTGTCTACGCAGCTTGCGGAGATGTTGAGTGATCTCGTAGGCAGTTTGGGTTTGCCCGAGATGGGAGTACTCACTCCTTGGGCGACGCGCAAAGGCGACTTACAGTGGCAAGAGATCAACAAGCCAGATACCAACATCGCGACTTTTCGAATCGATGATGCGGGGATTCAAGCTGCGCAGCAGATGGTCTTGTTTGGGCAGCGGTTGCCTTTCGTGACAGTGCTGACGGGACAGCTGCAGACGACCACCGAGCTCGAGAAGATCTTGGATGGCTCGATGTATGAGCTGTACGAGACGCAGGCGGTGTATCGACAGGATGATTCGGATGATATTCCCAACGTCTTGTTCTTGCACTGGTTGCGGGTTCTACCGGAAGACCAGATGCCTCGAAGCATCAAGAGCATGGGAACCGTTGCGAGTGAGATGCACGGACAGCTTTTGTACTCGCAACAAGTTCCTGTTGAATCCTCAACGTTGAGAGCACCGCCAGGTGTGACGTTTGCACAGGCTTTCGGGGTACAAGAACCTGATCCACTGTTTCAACCGACGGTGTTGCCAGCGCCCGCTGTGACGCAGCCAACAACCAGCGCACCGGCAGATCTGCAGCCAAGTAGTTCGGCGCAGGTTAAGGCAGGTGGTGGCATGTTGGTGCCGTTGTTGATTGGTGTCGTCTCTGCGGTGTCTACGGCCTACGTGGTGAAAAGGTGGGTAAAATGATGGGCTACATCGAAGCCGCGCAGCAGGTTAAGCCCATCCTGCAGAACATGGGAGGACCCTTGGGTTTTCTTGGACGCGCGGTGGGTTTGAACGCTGAAGAGGTTGAAGCCGGGGCTCCTTGGTGGGCTTGGGTTGGAGTGGGGGTTTTACTAGGAGGCGCTGTGGCGTACTCCCTCCGGCACAAGCTGGAGCGCATCGTGGAGTCTTGAAGATGGCGTACTACAGCAACAGCGGGACACAGATTCATTCGGGGGCGGCAGGTTACGGGTTACTTCAATCGTACCAAGATGGCAGCCTCGGTGTAATGGCAACTTTGGTGGATGGGAGTCAGCAGGCACCCGCCAACCCGTTTACTCGAAGCATATACAGCTCGTACAATGCTCGAAACAAGAAGATGTGGGTTATCACCTTTCGAGTAGATAACCGAAAGAGCGATTCTCAGCGTAAGCTCAGCGAAGGGATTCGAGCAGCAGGTGGTAGTTTGCTGGAGTACAAAGTTGGTACTTTTGGCACGGACTACGGGAAGATGTACTACCCGCAGAACATCTTCGTCAGGCACAAGACTTTCAACGGAGTTACTATAACGGTTGTTGGGTCAGAGGCTCCAAAAGCTTTGCGGGGTGTAGATGGCGGACCTTTGATGTCCTATCAAGACGGAGTGTTGGGTGCTATGAACGGTTCTTTGCAGTCGTATCGGGATGGAAGTTTGGGAGATATGGGTCCAATGATGGCTTTCCAAGATGGCAGTCTTGGACATCCTTTGACGCTCGAGACTTCGTCGGGCCGTCAAACGTTGGAAGATCCGGTGATAATCCGGCACGGTGCTGGAGAATACTTCAACGCGACTGGTGAATACTTCTCGGGTATGTCGGGATGTTCGTCGTGCGGAGTAGGTCAGGCTTCGGCGCCAACTTTGCCCGTGTTGAATCTGTCAGATCCTCAGGTCATGACGGAGCTCAAGACGGCAATGTTGATTGCCCCTTGGATGCTCGTGAATTTGCAAAGTGCGGCAGATCAGGTCGAAGTGGACGTGAGGGATCCAAATTGGACTCCGTTCACCACGCAAGTTGCGGAAGGTTGGATGCAGGGCTACGGGCCTTGGATGGTTGCTACGATGAGTGGCAGCGCTCAAGGTGCGACGGCTGAGGAGTATACTGCGGCGGCTCAGAACGGTTTCGTTCCGCCGGAGCAGATCCCGAATGTGCTCGGCGTGCAGGCGATCTTCAGTGTACTCGAGGTCATCTTCTTGGGTGAGGATGGCCAAGGCAAGAACGCGCTCATGACGCCTGAGCAGTTCCCGAACCTGGTGGCGTTCGTGGGCGCAGTCCGCGCCAATGGAGGTCAAGGGGAAGTTGCCTTTGCTCGCAAGGGCTTGTTTGCGAATGTCAGCCCGGTGCAGCTAGGCCTTGGCGCGCTTGTGGTAGGCAGTCTGGTGTATCTGGCCTTTGGCAAGAAACGCCGGAAGTAACTCACGTGGCGAAGCTCGACCTGCAAGATCCGGAAGTCATCAAGGAGCTGAAGGGGGCCATGGCGTCTGCCCCTTTCATGCTTCCGTTTGTTTTTGGAGATGATGCGGAGGGAGACTTCACCGGAGATTTTTTCCAGGACAACGAGGTGTGGGGGTTACGAGAGACCAAATTCGCTCGATTCTGGTGGGACGCCTATGATCGACTCAGTGCGAACACTGCCGGATTGTTCGTTTACCCACATCTGTATCCGTCGGTGAAAGGCGTTCTCGAAATCATGGGAGTACTCGGCTACGGTGTGCCGAAACCCCCGTTAGCGGATTTTGCGAATTTTCCTCACCTCACCGCGTTTGTGGATGAGCTCCAGGGGGATCCGAAACGCGGGTCGCTCGTGGTGCCTTTTGTGTCCGATCAAGATCTAGAGGGTAGTGCGCTGCCCCTGAAAACGGGTACGATAGCTCTGGTGGTGATCGGCCTTTTTGGCCTAGTCCTGTCAGGATTCGTATTCGGTGGCTCAACGAAGAAGAGGTAGTTCGGGGATACCCGGTTGGGTGCAGGCTCTTTCGGGCTCGCTCTTTGGCGTTGTTAAGCAGAACGTGGAAGCGGCCGGCGCCGCGCCGCGGCGTATGCTCGATCAGTTAGGGCAGTGGGTAGGCCATTTGTCGCAGCACGCTGCAATTGAGTGGGCTCCGAGCATGTTGCAGAACGAGAACTGCAGCTTCTGTTCGGACATCTCGATGGCTCGTTGTTTCGTGTGCGGGGTGCCTTGTTGCCTCGGTCACGGGTATGTGAGTTTTCGGGCAGAGATCGTTTGCGAGAACTGCGTGTCGAAGGTCTTGGGAGAGGAGACACTTCGGGATTCGAGCAAGACGCCAGAGCAAGCGGCGTTCAAGTACTTCAACCTCACCGAGACTGCGACTTGGGAAGAGGTAAACGCCATCTTCCGAGCGAGATCGAAGACGGCGCACCCTGACAAGGGTGGCACTACGTCGGAGATGGCGCAGGCTTCACAGCACTTGATGACACTCAAGAGGCACTTTGAACGGAAGGTACCATGACGTATCGAGCGATGGGACAGTGTGGCCCCGAAGCGGCGCGTCGACCCGCAAAGGATCCGTGTGCGGTTCGGTACATCGTGGACTTGCCAGTTCTTGGCGAGGAAGAGGTAGAGGTGCCGGTTGCGCAGCTCACCAACGACATCTTGAGTTCGGCGGCGCGTCAGCTCCCTAACTACCTGCCGTCGATTTACAAGCAGGTTACGCCGTACGTCGAGCAGATCAAGACGGACATTCAGGACGAGGTGGAAGACCTGTTGCAGAACGGGCTTGATCGAACACTTCGTCCGGAGATTGAGGCGCAGAAAGCGCAGCTTCTTTCGGACATAAACCGTGAGCTCAACAAGTACTTGGCGATCATCCTTGGGCTGACGGCGGCTGTGTATGCAGCGAATTTTTTCATTCTCAAAAGGAAGACACTGGTATGAGTTATCACTTTGGTGGCAGTAAAGGGGTCGGTAGCTACTACGAAGTAGCTCCTTCGATGTATCAAACGCTTCCGGCGGGAACTCCGGGGTGGGATTTGGCGCCGGTGCCAGGCTGGGGTGCGAATCCCCTGCGTTCGGGGCCGCCGGTGCTCGCGATGAACGGTTCGGTGTTGCCGCGTTACACACAGGTTGACGCACTTGGCGAGGACTCGGAAGAGGCAGCCAACCAAGGGTACATTGCGCTTGCGGCCGCGGGTGGTTTGTTCCTCGGGATGTTCCTTGCGTGGGCCTTCTGGTTCAACCAAGGTTCTAAGACACGAAGATGAACACGATAGCTGACTCGGTAGGTGATCTACCCGGCGCGACGCCGCCAGGGTGCAATCAGTCTTGCTTGCCGAGCAGCAACAGCGTGTATGCTGTGGTGTCGGGGGATACCGGCGCCATTCCCCTGTTGCTGCTGCACTACGCGGCACGCAGCGCAATTGTGGGGTTGGGCTTGGCTGTGGCGGGCTTTCGGGGCAAGCAGTTGGTGCTTGGCAGTGCGTTGGCGGGTGCCGCTTTCGAGCTCAGCCTGCTAGGATGGGTGGTGTGGAAGAAGTCACAGCCCCGGTAGCTTGCTACCCTTGCGCCCCAGGAGCGGAGAACGCTCGGGCAACGTTGCGCGGAGAGCCCGCGGCGATGAGCAAGGGGATGCTCTTCGTGGTCGAGCGGTGCGGGTTAGTGGGGCTGGG
>JACZCZ010181839.1_pt1 | contig 39977 bp, 38 predicted proteins | sample 8641811 | NCBI WGS metagenome assembly JACZCZ01 (sample SAMN15324610, study PRJNA640507) | soil metagenome | isolation source: intercropping peanut in the first line | place: China: Luxin town, Laibin City, Guangxi Province | collected 2019-07-25 | depth 10cm m | reverse complement strand
GCCCTCTCGCGAGCAGACACAACCGTTGCGGGGTGGGCGGGGCCCCCCGCGACCGCTGAGCGGTGCCCACCGCGCCGCCGGCGTCCGTATGCACCCCGAGAATCGACGCCGAGCGTTCGACGATCCGCTGCAAATCCTGCTGGTCGTAGAACTCCAGGCGCTGCACGATCCCGAACCGGTCGCGCAATGGCGACGTCAGCAGGCCCGCCCGCGTGGTCGCGCCGACCAGCGTGAAGGGCTGCAGGTCGAGCTTGATCGAACGGGCACCGGGACCTTCGCCGATCATGATGTCGAGCTGAAAGTCTTCCATCGCGGGATAGAGGATCTCCTCGACGATCGGGCTCAGGCGGTGTATCTCATCGACGAACAGCACATCGTTCGGCTGCAGGTTTGTGAGCAGGGCCGCGAGGTCGCCAGGCCGTTCGATCACCGGACCGGACGTCTGTTTGAGATTGACCTGCAACTCATTCGCGATGATGTTCGCGAGCGTCGTCTTGCCGAGCCCGGGCGGCCCGAAGATGAGGACGTGATCGAGCGCCTCGCGACGCTTGCGCGCCGCCTCGATGAAGATCTCCATCTGCGTCTTGACGCTCGACTGCCCAACGTAGTCCGCCAGCCGCTTCGGACGCACCGCCCGATCGAAGACGTCCTCGTCGCCCTGCGAGGCCGCTGAAATGACGCGATCGGTCATGGGCTCTTGTCCGCTGGTGTCATGCTACTTCGCCGCCGCAACCTGCAGCGCGCCTCGAATCAGTTCTTCCGTCGTCCGGGCCGCGGGATCGACCGCCTTCAGCAGCCGCGTCACTTCCGCCGGCTTGTAGCCGAGTGCCACGAGCGCGCTGAACGCCTCGGCTTGCGCGCCGTTGCCTGCGGTCGCTACGGCGCCTTCGGCGATCGGTGCCACCGTATCCAGCCCCGTCAGGTTCTTGATGCGATCGCGCATCTCGATGAGCAGCCGTTCCGCGGTCTTGCGACCGACGCCTGGTATCTTCACCAGCGTGTCCGCATCCTGCGCCTCGATGCAGAGCAGGAAGCTGTCGACCGTCATGCCCGACAGCAACGCCAGGGCCAGCTTCGGCCCGACGTTCGACACCTTGATCAGTTCGCGAAACAGCCGGCGCTCGCGTTCGCTGCCGAAGCCGAAGAGCACATGGGCGTCTTCGCGAACGACGAGGTGCGTGAACAGGCTGACGTCCGACCCGACCGGCGGCAGCACATAGAACGTCGACATCGGCGCTTCGACTTCGTAGCCCACACCGCCCACGTCGATCATCAGTTGCGGGGGATGCTTTGCCGTCAGCCGGCCGCGCAGGAATCCGATCATCAGCCGCCCGCCGTGATGAGGCTGTGCACCTTGCGCGAATGCGCATGGCACAGCGCGATCGCCAGCGCGTCAGCCGCATCGGCCCCGAGCGGGCCGGAAATGTTGAGCAACTTCTTCACCATCAACTGGACCTGTTCCTTCTGTGCGCTGCCGGTGCCGACGACCGCGAGCTTCACGGCGCGAGGCGCGTATTCGTAAACGCGGGGTCGGGCGGCAAACGTCGCGCTCAACGCGGCGCCTCGTGCCTGCCCCAGCTTGAGTGCGCTGTCGGCATTGCGGTGCATGAACACCCCTTCGATCGCCACCTCATCGGGGCGGAAGTCCTGCGTCAGACGCTCGACGGCGAGGAAGATCTCCTGCAGGCGCTGCGCGAGCGAGCTGCCTTCCGTCTTGATCGTGCCGCTCACGAGATACGAAATGCGTCCCGCATTCGTCTCGACCACGGCGTAGCCCGTACGCAGCGAACCGGGATCGAGACCGAGGATCCGGACCTGGGGCGGCAGCACGCGGTTACGGACCGGTTGCATGCCGGTTCCCGCGGGTGCGGGGACACTGACACGGCCCGAGGCATCCGGCTCGGCAAGACCCAGTTCGGCAAGACTTCGCGGTCGCCTGAGCCTGCGCAAGGAATCTCCGCTCCCATCCTCGAGTTTTGAAGCCGGTATGATACGGCAAAGGCCGCGCCCCTGACGATGCGGCATGTGATCGCGATGCAGCCCGCCGACCCGCTTCCACAATCCTCCGCAAGCACGCCCGTTCTCTCGCGCGAGGCACGGGACTACCTCGAGCAGATCGCAACGAGCGATACGGGGCGGATCGCCGTTCGGCGCGCTCAGGCAATTGCCGATGTCGTTGCCGGTTTCACCGACGACCAGGACATGCGCAATGGAGCGGCGCTGCTGCCGCTGCTCGAAGCGGGACTCATCGCCGAGGAGCGCGCACCGGCTGTTTTCGGCGACACGGCGGCCCGCGTCGCAACCGAACTCGTCAGGATCGGTTCCCTCGGACTCGCCGGCCCGCGCCAGGCGGACAGCGCATTGACCGCGAATCAGGCGGAAGCGCTTCGCAAGATGCTCCTGGCGATCGTCACTGACCCGCGGCTCGTCCTCATCAAACTGGCGGCGCAGCTGACGCTTCTTCGCGAAAGCAAGGACGCGCCCGTTGCCGAACGGGAGCGGATCGCACGGGAGACGCGCGACATCTATGCGCCGCTCGCCAATCGTCTCGGCGTATGGCAGATCAAATGGGAGCTGGAGGACCTGAGCTTCCGGTATCTCGATCCAGCCAACTACAAACTGGTCGCGGGCTGGCTCGCAGCCAAGCGGACGGATCGCGAGCGCTATATCGAGGAAGTCATTTCGCAGCTGCGCACGGAGCTGGCGCGGGTTCACATCAAGGGCGAAGTCGCCGGCCGCCCGAAGCACATCTTCAGCATCTGGCGGAAGATGCAGCGCAAGGGCCTGTCGTTCGACCAGCTATACGACATCCGTGCAGTGCGAATCCTCGTCGACTCGATTGCGGACTGCTACGCGGCGCTCGGTGTCGTGCACAGCCTGTGGCCGTACATCCCGGGCGAGTTCGACGACTACATCGCGACGCCCAAGGACAACCTCTATCGTTCGCTGCATACGGCCGTCATCGGCCCGGGCAAGCTGCCGGTCGAGATCCAGATCCGCACCCGCGAGATGCACGAGCACGCGGAGCTCGGGGTCGCGGCCCACTGGAAATACAAGGAAGGCGGCAAGCGCAACGCTGCGTACGAACAGAAGATCGTCTGGCTGCGCCAGATTCTCGAGCCCGCGGATCGCGAAGGCCAGGAAACGAACGACGACTTTCTCGATCGCGTGCGATCCGAAGTGTTCGAGGACCGCGTCTACGCGCTTTCTCCTCGCGGCGAGGTGATCGAACTGCCCAAGGGCGCGACGCCTCTGGACTTCGCGTATCACGTGCACACCGATCTCGGTCACCGGTGCCGCGGCGCGAAGGTGAATGGCCGCATGGTGCCGTTGAACCAGCCGCTCGCGAACGGCGACCAGGTGGAAATCATCACCGCGAAGCAGCCGAATCCGAGTCGCGACTGGCTGGTGCCGTCGCTCGGCTACCTCGTGTCCCAGCGCAATCGCAGCAAAGTGCGCTCCTGGTTCCGCAAGCTGGACGAGGAACAGAACCGGCAGCAGGGACGGCAGATTCTCGAACGGGAACTGCAGCGACTCGCAATTCACAGCCTGTCGCTCGCGGAACTGGTCGCGGAGTTCAAGTTCGATACGCCGGAACAGCTCTACCAGGCGATCGGCGAAGGCGACGTCACCGCGGCCCAGATCACCGGTGCGATCCTGCGCCGCGCCCGGCCGCAGGAGCTGCCTTCTCCCATTCCGCGCAAGCCGACGATTGCGACCAAAGCGCCCGAGGGCATCACCATCGAAGGCGTCGGCGATCTGCTGTCGCACTTCGCCCGCTGCTGCGGCCCGGTCCCGCCGGAATCGATCATGGGCTACATCACGCTCGGACGCGGTGTCAGCATCCATCGCCAGGACTGCGTGAGCCTCAAGCGCCTGCAGCAGGAGCACCCGGAACGGCTCATCGCGGTCGAATGGGGCTCGGGCAGCGATCGTTCATTCCCCGTCGAGATCAACGTCCGCGCATTCGACCGGCGCGGTCTCGTGCGCGACATTACCGGCGTGCTCGCGGATTCCAAGATCAACATCCAGGGCATGAATACCGTCACGAACGAAGCGGACGGCATCGCGGACATCAACCTGCGCATCACTGTGCAGGATCTGGAGGAACTATCGCGGGTTCTCGGGCGGGTTCAGGGGCTGCCGAATATCCTGAGCGCGCGGCGGAAGGCTTGATCCCCGCTTTCGCAGAGACCGCGTCATCATTGCGCTGTCGGAGCGCTCGCCCGGCGGCGCATCTGGCGCAGGCCATACAGCGCCACGATGATCGCCAGCGTGACGAGCAGCGCATACAGCTGCGTGATACCGCCCTCCGCTTCGTTGTTCACGGTCTCGTAGAACAGCCACGAGATCGCAGCGCATGACAGCACAGGAACTGTCGGACCGCCGGGAATGACGAAGGGGTCGCCGTCACTGCGAACGTTGCGTCGGCGCAGGATCAGCGTCGATGCCGAGCACAGGAAGTACAGCGCCAGCGCCGCCAGATTGGCAAAGATCGTCAGCCACTCGAAGCGGCCCACGATCGCGATGACCGTCACCATGCCGCCGTAGATGACGATCGCGGTGTTCGGCGTCCGATAGTGAGGATCGACGCGCGTCAACACCGATGGCAGAAAGCCATCGCGGCTCATCGCGAACAGCCCGCGCGGTTCCGACAATACGTTCGCGGTGAGGTAGCCGAACATCGAGACAAGCGCCGCCGCAATCATCACTGTGCGTGCCGTCGGTCCCAGCGCAACGCCGGCTGCCTCCGCAAGCGGCGTGCGACCGGTGTTCGCGAGATCGAGGCCCATGATGCCGAGCGCCACGAACTGAATGGCCAGGTACAACACCGTCGCCGCACCGAGCGCCAGAAGGATCGCCACCGGCACCGTGCGCGAGTTGTTCCGGACTTCTCCGCTGGGAATGGTCGCGCCCTCGATGCCTGAGAACGCAAAGATCATGATCCCGGCTGATCCCAGCACCGTGCTCATATCGGGCACGCTGGTCCAGGCGAGATTGTCACCTTTCACGAAGAAGGCGCCGATGATCACGAACAGCAACAGCGGCAACAGCTTCAGCAACGTGATGCCCTCGAGCACACGCGCACTGTTGCGCACACCACGCACGTTGATCGCCACGAGCGCGCCGACAATGACCACGATCAATATTTTGGATACCCACACTGGCGGCGAAACATCGACGAGCGCGAACAGTGAGCGCACGAAGCCGTTGAAGATCGCGGAAGCGGCAAACATTCCTGTCGTGAAAACCAGGCATCCGGCAACGAACCCGAAGAACGGTCCCATCGCCGTCTCGACATACGCGTAAGCGCCGCCGGTTGCGGAGACGCGGCTCCCGTTCTCGGCAAAGCACAGAACCACCAGGCCAATGACGATCGCACACGCAACGTAGGCAAGCGGCGCAGCCGTACCGAGCGCGAGGACCGCGGTTGCGGGGAGAAGGAAGATGCCGCTGCCGACGGTGTAGTTGAAGATGTTCGCCGCGAGCTGGCGGACGCCGAGCTCTCGTGACAGCAAGGCATCGGGATTGCCGGTGCCGGGTGCGGGTGTCGTCATGCGTTGCTGCGCCCTCGTTCTTCTTGTGAAGATCCGGGGCGGAAAGTAGCACGGGCCGCTTCGGGCGCGAACAACGGTTTGGGATCAGGTTGCGTCGGGCGGACTGGTACCGACGGCGAGCTGTGTCAGCTCTTCTTCCGTGACCTGGCTGCTGCGAAGAACTTCCTCGGCCCTGCGCACCTGTTCGTCAGGGACCTGGACCCTGAACGACAGCGGCAGCCCAGGAACCGGTACATTCGCCTTGAGACGGGCCGGAATGCCTTCGGATTGCAGCAGACCGATCAGGACCTGGGCCGACGCTTCGCTCGTCGGCATGGCCACGGTCTGCCACTGATCGGTCATCCGGCCCTCTCGATCAGCGATTCGGGAAGTCGATCGCGATCTTGTCGGCGCCCAGGGCTGCTTCGTGCAGTGCTTCCGACAACGTCGGATGAGCGTGGATCGTACGCTGCAGGTCTTCCGTGCTGGCCGAGTATTCCATCGCGAGGACGGCCTCGGCGATCAGTTCGCCCGCCATCGGCCCGATGATGTGGATGCCGAGGATCTCGTCGTCATCCGTTGCAGACACGACCTTCACGAAGCCCGCAGTCGCTTCCATCGCCCGAGCACGGCCGGCCGCGGCGAACGGGAACGAACCCACCTTGTACGCGCGGCCGCTCTTCTTGACCTCTTCTTCGGTCTGACCGACCCATGCGATCTCCGGCGCCGTGTAGATCACCGACGGGATGACTTTGTAGTTCACCTCGCCGTACTTGCCGGCGATGAGATCCGCGACCACTACGCCTTCTTCCTTGCCCTTGTGCGCGAGCATCGGGCCACGGACGAGATCGCCCACCGCCCATACGTTGGCTGCGCTCGTGCGGCATTCATGATCGACCTTCACGAAGCCACGCTCGTCGACTTCGACGCCCGTGCCTTCACCGAGAAGGTCTTTGGTGTAGGGGCGACGACCGATCGCCACGATGACCTTGTCGACCTCGAGCGTCTGTTCGCCGCTCGCGTCGGCGTACTTGAGCTTCACGCCGCCCTTCGACTTGTCCGCGCCGCTCACTTTCGCACCGAGGCGAATGTCGAGGCCCTGCTTCTTGAACTGCTTGAGCGCTTCCTTCGACACTGCGCCATCAGTCATGGGCAGGAAGGTGTCGAGCGCCTCGAGAACGACGACTTCAGCGCCAAGGCGCTTCCACACGCTGCCGAGCTCCAATCCGATGACGCCGGCGCCGATGACACCGAGGCGCTTCGGCACAGCCTGAAGTTCGAGTGCGCCCCAGGAATCGATGACCTGCTCGCCATCGAACGGCAGGCTCTTCAGTTCGGTGGGGATGGAGCCTGCCGCAAGGATGACGTGCTTCGCGGTGAGCTCTTCCTTCTTGCCATCCTTGCCCGTGAACTCGACGCGATTGCCCGAGAGCAGCTTGCCGTGGCCCTGCAGCGGCGTCACGCCGGCCGCCTTGAACAGCGAGCTGATGCCTGCGGTCGACTGCTTCACGATGGTCGCACGACGCTTCTGCATGGTCGGAACGTCGACTTCGACGTTGGCGACCTTGATGCCGTGCACGGCAAACTCATGCTGCGTGCGATGGAAGAGCTCCGACGACTCGAGCAGCGCCTTTGACGGAATACAACCCGCGTTCAAGCAGGTGCCGCCGAAGGCATAGCTGCCGTCCCTGTTCTGCCACTCGTCGATGCAAGCGACCTTGAGCTTGTTCTGCGCGGCACGGATTGCAGCCGGATATCCGGCCGGGCCGCCGCCGATGACAATAACGTCGTACTGAGACATGGGAGCTCCACAAGAGGCTACTGGCCGCTGCCTACTGGATGCTGGCCAGAAAATGGAAAAACAAGCGCCGATGAGGGTATCTGGCCGGCAGCCGATTGCCAGCTGCCGGCCGCCCGTTTCTCACAGTTGCAGCAACAGCCGCGCCGGATCCTCCAGCGCTTCCTTGATCGCCACCAGGAACTGCACCGAGTCCTTGCCGTCGACGATGCGGTGATCGTAGGTCAGCGCGAGGTACATCATCGGGCGGATCTTGATCTCGCCGTTGATGACCATTGGACGGTCCTGGACCTTGTGCATGCCGAGGATCGCGACCTGAGGAGGATTCAGGATCGGCGTCGACATCAGCGAACCGAACACGCCGCCGTTGGTGATCGTGAACGTGCCGCCGGTGAGCTCTTCGAGCGTGATCGAGCCTTCGCGGGCACGCGTCGCATAGGCGCCAACGCCCTTCTCGATCTCGGCGTAGCTCATCGCTTCTGCATTGCGCAGCACCGGCACCATCAGGCCGCGTTCGGTCGAGACCGCAACGCCGATGTCGTAGTACTCGTGATAGATGATGTCGTTGCCGTCGATCGATGCATTGACCGCCGGGAACTTGCGCAGCGCTTCGATCGCCGCCTTGATGAAGAACGAGGAGAAGCCGAGCTTCACGCCATGCGCCTTCTCGAACTTGTCCTTGTAGCGACCGCGGATCGCGTTCACTTCGGTCAGGTCGACCTCATTGAACGTCGTCAGCATCGCCGCCGTCGACTGGGCCTGCAGCAGGCGCTCGGCGATGCGGGCACGCAGACGCGTCATCGGAACACGCTGTTCGTTGCGCGATCCCACAGCAGCAGGCAGCTTCGCTGCCGGCGCGACCTTGGCCGGAGCAGCAGAGCCGGATTCCTTGCCGGCGAGATGCTGTATCACATCGCCTTTGCTCACACGACCATCACGACCACTGCCTGCGATCTGTGATGCATCCAGCTTGTTCTCTTCAACGAGGCGCTTTGCGGACGGTGCGAGCTTGCCGCCGGTTGCAGCCGCGGCCTTCGTTTCAGCAGCAGCGGACTTTGCTTCCGCAGCCGGTGCCGCCTTCACTTCGACAGCGCCGCCTTCAGCGGCTTCGAGGATCGCGAGCACCTGGCCCGCCTGCACAACCGTGCCGTTCTGAACCTTGATCTCCTTCAGCACGCCCCCCGATGGCGCCGGCACTTCCAGCACGACCTTGTCGGTTTCGAGATCGACGAGATTCTCATCGCGCGTGATCTTGTCGCCCGGTTTCTTGTGCCACGACACAAGCGTCGCGTCGGTGACGGACTCGGGCAGTTGCGGAACTTTGACTTCGATGCTCATTGAACTAGTTCTTCCTGTTGGCGGCGGCCTTCAAGCGCGTTGTCTGCCGCAATGATTCTTCGGTGCTGGTCGAACGCAGCGCTGCGTCCACGAGGCCCTGCTGCTGTTCGACGTGCACCTTGAAGATGCCGGTCGCCGGCGCCGCTGCCGGTGCACGACCCGCGTACAACAACTGATGATCCGCCGAGAGCGGTTCCTGCAGGCGATGCCGGATCTGGTACCAGCCGCCCTGGTTCTGCGGCTCTTCCTGGCACCACACGATCTCGCGCGCGTTGGAGTACTTGCGGATGATCGCTGCGTACTCCTCGGCAGGAAACGGATACAGCTGCTCGACGCGGACAATCGCGACGTTGTGGATCGCGTCCGAGCGACGCGAGTCCAGCAGGTCGAAGTAGACCTTGCCGGAGCAGAACACGACTCGCGTGATCTTCGACGGCTGGATGTCGTCCACTTCGTCGATGATGTTGCGGAAGCTGCCGCGCGTCAGGTCTTCGAGCGACGACACCGACAGCTTGTGGCGCAGCAGGCTCTTCGGCGTCATGACGATGAGCGGCTTGCGGAAGTTCTGCAGCATCTGCCGGCGCAGCATGTGGAACATCTGGGCCGGCGTCGAAGGAACGACGACCTGCATGTTGTGCTCGGCGCACAGCTGCAGGAAGCGCTCGAGACGAGCCGATGAATGTTCCGGACCCTGACCTTCGTAACCGTGCGGCAGGAACAGCGTCAGTCCGCAGAGGCGGCCCCACTTCGCTTCACCCGAGCTGATGAACTGGTCGATGATGACCTGTGCACCGTTCGAGAAGTCGCCGAACTGGCCCTCCCAGATCGTGAGGCAGTTGGGCTCCGTCGTCGAGAAGCCGTACTCGAAGCCCATCACGGCTTCTTCGGACAGCAGCGAATCGATGACGGTGAATCGCGGCTGGCTGGAGGTCAGGTTCTGCAAGGGAATATAAGAGTCGCCCGTGTTCTGGTCGTGCCACACCGCGTGGCGGTGGAAGAACGTGCCACGGCCGCTGTCCTGACCCGTGATGCGGACTTCGTAGCCCTCCGTCAGCAGCGACGCGTAGGCCAGCGTTTCCGCGTAACCCCAGTCGAGCGGCGTCTGCCCGGCATTCATCTTCTCGCGCGTCTGGACGATGTTGGCGACCTGACGATGCAGCATGAAGCTCGACGGGAACGTCGTGAGCTTCTCGCCCAGCTCGCGCAGCTTCTCGATGCGCACGCCGGTGGGAACCTGTTCGCTCCAGTCGGCACGATGGAACTTGGTCCAGTCCACCGTGTGCTTGTTGCCGATCATGCCGAGCGCATGCTTGACGGTCGACTTGCCTTCATCGAGCGTGCGGCGATACGACTCCACCATCGCATCCGCATCGGTCATCTTGATGACGCTTTCGCTGACGAGCTTCTCCGCATAGCGCTGACGCGTGGTCGATTGCTGGCGGATCTGCTGATACATCATGGGCTGAGTCGCTGCCGGCTCATCCGCTTCGTTGTGACCGCGGCGGCGATAGCACACCAGATCGATCACGACGTCCTTGTGGAACTTCATGCGGTAGTCGAGCGCGAGTCGCGTGACGAACAGCACTGCTTCCGGATCGTCGCCGTTCACGTGGAAGATCGGCGCTTCGATGATCTTCGCAACGTCCGAGCAATACAGCGTCGAACGCGCATCCTGCGGATTGGAGATCGTGAAGCCGACCTGGTTGTTGATGATGATGTGGACGGTGCCGCCGGTGTAGAAGCCGCGCGCCTGTGAAAGCTGCAGCGTTTCCATCACCACGCCCTGGCCCGCGAATGCAGCGTCGCCGTGGATCAGGATCGGAATGACTTTGTCGCCCTCGTCGTCGTTGCGACGCAGCTGGCGGGAACGCACCGAACCCTCGACCACCGGATTCACGACTTCGAGGTGCGACGGATTGAACGCCAGCGCCACGTGAACGTTGCCGCCGGGCGTGCGGATGTCGGTCGAAAAGCCCTTGTGATACTTCACGTCGCCCGAACCCTGCATGTGGTTCGTGTCGTACGTGCCTTCGAATTCGGAGAACATCACCTGCGGCGATTTGCCCACGACGTTCACGAGGACGTTGAGGCGGCCGCGGTGCGCCATGCCGATGATCATTTCCTCGACGCCGTTCTGACCGCCCTGCTGGATCAGGTCGTCCAGCATCGGGATCAGCGCTTCGCCGCCTTCCAGCGAGAAACGCTTCTGCGCCGGGTATTTGGTTGCGAAATAGAGCTCGAGGCCTTCCGCGGCTGTGAGCTGCTGCAGGAACGTCTTTTTCTCCTCGGTGCTGAAACCGCTCCGGATGCGTCCTGCCTGGAAGCGGTCCTGCAACCACAGGCGCTCCGCGGAGTTCGATACGTGGGCGAATTCCGCGCCGATGGTGCCGCAGTAGATCTGCTTGAGCTGCGCAATGATGTCGCGCAGCTTCATGCGCTTCGGGATCGCTTCCGTGCGGCTGCCCGTATAGAACTCGGTGTCCAGATCCGCATTCGACAGGCCGAAATGCTTCAGCTCGAGCACTTCGGGCACCGGCCGGCGCATGAGGCCGAGCGGATCGATATCTGCGACCAGATGCCCGCGGTTGGAATAGACCTGGACGAGTCGCGCGACGGCCGCCTGTTTGACGGAAGCGTCCGGGGTCGCCGCACCAGCCGCGGCCGGTGCTGCGCCGGTTCGTACTTCGCGCGCTCGCTGGGCAAGTGCTTCTCGGATCGGACCGTGTGCCGTATCGCTGCTGGCCTTCATGCCAGCGAAGTACTCGCGCCATTTTGGCGCTACGGACGAGGGATCCGAGAGATAGTCTTCGTAAAGGGATTCGATGTAGGGGGCGTTTTCCGCGGCCAGAAGTGCGTTCTGGGGGGAAGCTCGACCGGAGTCGATCTTAGAGTCGCTCATTGCGCTCGCAAGTTCCTGTTCCGACTGAAGAAAGCTGAATCGAACCGACGGCTTACACGGCCGCAAAAGGGCGCGTAGTGTAGCCGAACAGTGCTGCAGATGAGAATGCCGTGGGCCGGTGAGTTGCTGATTGGTTCACATACCGACCTGATTGGTTTCGATGCCGACCGTTTCAAGTACGCACAAAGACGAACGGCGCGCACCTTTCGATGCGCGCCGTCGCTTTGCGAACGCCGTTTCCGGGCGGATCAGCGAGCCTGTCCGAGGCCCTCTTCGATCCGGCGCACGATGTCGATGAGTCGCGGCCGCACCTCGGTCATGAGGTACTCCTCGGACACCTTGAACGCCGGTGCACCGCAGTTGATCGCCATCGGCGGCAGGCCATTGCCCGGACGGAATCCGCAGGCAATGCCGTTCACATCGGGCTGCCACTCGCCGAACGAGCCGCACACGCCCGATTCGCTCCACATCGTGAGCGACTTCTCGATGCCCTGCTTGATTCCCGGCCATGCGAGATGATCGAGCTCGCGGATCTGCTCGAGCAGGTCAGCACGCTCAGTGTCCGAGCACACGGCCAGGTAGGCGCGACCGATCGCCGAGGTGGCCAGCGGCAAGCGCATGCCCACTTCGCTGTTGAGCGAGAGCACTGCGTTGCCCTTGCAGACTTCGACGTAAACCATGCTGAGCCGCTGGCGCGCACCCAGAGACACCGACGTACCCGTCAGGTCCGCGAGCTCCTGCATCAGCGGACGCGCGAGATCGCGTACTTCGAATCGGCCGAGCACTGCGCTTCCCAGCGCGAGCGTTGCCGTGCCGAGCCGGTACTTGCCCGATTCCTTCACGTAGTGAAGGTAGCCGAGCTTCGTCAACGTATAAGTGAGTCGCGACACCGTCGATTTCGGCAGCCTGCAGCGCTCCGAAATATCCTGGTTACCCAGCAGCCGGCTGCCGCTGCGGAAACACGACAGTACGTCGAGTCCGCGTGACAGTGCCGTCACGAAGTGCCGATCCTGCTTGCCGACGTGCGGCTTGGCTGCCGCAGGTTGGGCACTGGTCTGCGCCAGCTTGGTCATTTCCGATGCTCCCGTCGCCATAGGTGTATCCGCCTTGAGTTCTATCCCGTTGATCCTGAAACCGTCGTACTGATTCGAAAAGAAGCGGTCAGCCTCGCGCCATCTCGGCTTCCTGCAATACGCGCCACTGCACTTTGCCGGTCGCCGACTTGGGCAACGCGTCGACGAACTCGACGATGCGCGGGTGCTTGTAGGTCGCCATGTTCTGGCGTGTCCACTCGATGATCTCGCTCTCGCTGACGGCGCCGCGATGCGTAGCGCGCAGCACGACGACGGCCTTCACCGTTTCGCCGCGATGCGAGTCCTTCGCCGCGATCACGCACGCCTCCTGGATCGCGGGATGCTGATACATCTGCGCTTCGATCTCGGCCGGCCACACTTTGAAGCCCGATGCGTTGATCATGCGTTTGAGGCGATCGACCAGGAAGAAATAGCCTTCGTCGTCGACGTAGCCCAGGTCGCCCGTGCGGAAGAACGGCTTGCCGCCGATATCGACGAAGGCCGCCTTCGTCGCTTCCTCGTTGCGCCAGTAACCCTGGAACACCTGCGGACCGTTCGTGACGATCTCGCCCACCTTGTTCGGCGGCAGTTCCTGGAACGTCTCCGGATCGATGATCTTCGAGTCCGTGTTGAACACCGGAATGCCGAGACACTGCCGCTTCGGCCGATCGACGGGGTTGATGTGCGAAGGCGCAATCGTTTCCGTCAGGCCGTAACCCTCGACGTAGGGCGAACCGATCATCTGCTGCAGGCGCTCACCGACTGCGGCCGGCATCGCGGCGCCGCCGCCGGAAACCTGGATCAGCGACGACAGGTCGTACTCGGCGAGCTTTGGATTCGCGAGGAAGTCGATGACCATCGTCGCGATCGCCGTCCACGACATGAGCTTGTAGCGCTCGATCAGCTCAGCGGCCGTCTCGCGATCCCAGCGGCACATCAGCACGATGCTGCTGCCGTGATAGAGCGGACCGTTCATGCCGCCCTGCATGCTCGTCACATGGAAGAACGGCAGCACGACGAGCTGCGTCGTGTCCGGGGTTCCACCGAACCAGAGACGATTCGTCACGAGCGTATGCATGACGTTCGCGTGCGAAAGCATGCAGCCCTTCGGCCGACCGGTGGTGCCGGAGCTGTACGGAATGACGCAGAGATCGTTGGGCCCCGCGGTCAGCGGGCCGGGGCGCAGATTCTTCGCAAGCGCATCGACCCACGGTGTCGTATTCGGCGCCGAGATCTGCTGCCGCGGAGTCGATACTGCTTCAGGCAAACGGATGGTCGTCGGCTCAGTCACGTAGTCGGCATAAGCCGCGACGACCGCGTGATCGACATGCTTGCCGATGAGCGGCTGCAACTGCGGGAAAACTTCCTGCGCCACGAGCGCGGTGCGTGCACCGCTGTCGTCGAGATAGTGTTCGAGTTCGCCGGTCACGCTCATCGGGCTGACTGGCACCACGATCGCATTGGCGCGAACGATCGCGTAGTAGGCAACGATGAACTGCGGGCTGTTCTGCATCACCAGCAGGACGCGGTCGCCCTTCTTCACACCGCACTTGTGTTCGAGAAAGCCCGCGAGGCGCTCGGTCTGATCCTTGAACTGCGAGAACGTGAGTGCCGTGCCGTAGAAGATCAGGAACGGTTTGTCCGGATATCGGACCGCAGAGACTTCGGCGTTGTAATAGATGTTGGTCGCTGGCGGCGTGATGTTCTGTGGCAGCGATTTGGGCCAGAATTCGAAATGCTTGCGGGACATGCTCCCCTTTCCCCCGTACGAAAAAGCGGTCCGGAATACTTGTCGCACGCATACTGGAATAATATTCCACGCTGCGGGCGAAGATTCTGCGCGCGGGAAGCTATCACACCTCCTCGGCACTCACCAAGAGTCGCCGCTTCGAAAAATGGGAATTGCAGCGTTATGGCAAAGCGGGCCGTGTATAGCGTTTCCCCGAACCCGTGTGGAGCCCTTTTCGAATCTTTGCCCGGTTGCGGCGCTTCACGCGCGTCCCTATGATTCCCGCCCGCTAGGGAAATTAACATTCCGCATAGCAGCGTCGTTCCACCCTACAGAGCGCACCTATGGACCTGAATTTCAATGCCGAAGAACTCGCCTTCCGCGAGGAAGTCCGCACCTTCCTGCGCGAGAAGCTGCCGGCCGACATCGCCAAGCAGATCAAGTCGGGCCTGCCGATCCGGGCCCAGGACTACACGCGCTGGCAGAAGATTCTTCACGAGCGCGGCTGGGGTGCACCGAGCTGGCCGAAGCAGTTCGGCGGCACCGGATGGGGTCCGGTGCAACTGCACATCTACGACGAAGAAGCCGCCGCTGCCGGCGCGCCACGCACGATTCCCTTCGGCCTCAAGATGGTCGCACCGGTCATCATGGCGTTCGGCAATCCGGCGCAGCAGCAGCGCTTCCTGCCCCGCATCCTGAGTGGTGAAGACTGGTGGTGCCAGGGCTATTCCGAGCCAGGAGCCGGTTCCGACCTCGCCTCGCTCAAGACGCGCGCAGAGCGCCAGGGCGATCATTACATCGTCAACGGCCAGAAGACCTGGAACACGCTCGGCCAGCATGCCGACTGGATCTTCTGCCTCGTTCGCACCGACCCGAATGCGCCGAAGCAGCAGCAGGGCATCTCCTTCCTGCTGATCGACATGAAGACGCCCGGCATCACGGTGCGGCCGATCATCACGATGGACGGCGCGCATGAAGTGAACGAAGTGTGGTTCGAGAACGTGAAGGTTCCCGTCGAGAACCGCGTCGGCGAGGAGAACAAGGGCTGGACCTATGCGAAATTCCTGCTCGGCCACGAACGCACGAACATCGCCGGCGTCGGCGCATCGAAGCGCGAGCTCGAGCGGCTGAAGGTGATCGCATCGAAGGAACTCAAGAACGGCAAGCCGCTCATCGAGGACCCGCTCTTCGCCTCGCGCGTCGCACAGGTCGAGATCGATCTGATGGCCCTGGAGGTCACCAATCTGCGCGCATTGGCGCAGGAAGCGGAGAAGCACGCACCGGGGCCGGAGGCATCGGTGCTGAAGATCAAGGGAACGGAGATCCAGCAGGCACTGACTGAGCTGATGATGTACGCAGTCGGTCCGTATGCCCTTCCCTTCGGTCGCGCGTCGAGCGAGGAAGGCGATCTGCGCACAGTCGCGGGACCCGAGTATGCGGGGCCGCTTGCCGCCACCTACTGCAACTTCCGCAAGGTGACGATCTACGGCGGCTCGAACGAGATTCAGCGCAACATCATTTCCCAGATGATCCTGGGCCTTTAACGAACAGTTCGCGAACAGTCGAAGAGAGCATCATGGATTTCAATTTCACCGAAGAACAGCAGTTGCTTGCCGACACCGTGCGGCGCTTCGTGCGCGAGAGCTATTCGTTCGAACATCGCCGCGACATCCTCAAGTCGGCGGACGGCTGGAGCCGTGACTCCTGGAACGAACTGGCCGGCCTAGGCCTCACGGCGCTCAACGTGCCCGAAGCCCACGGCGGACTGAATGCCGGCCCCGTCGACACGATGCTCGTCATGAACGCGCTCGGCGAAGGCCTCGTCGTCGAGCCGTTCCTGGCTGCCGCTGTGGTCACGCCTGCGCTCCTTTCCCGTCTCGACGACGAGAAGGCCGCAGCGGATCTTTTCCCCGGCATCTCCACCGGCGAGCGCATCGTGATCCTTGCGCACCAGGAACCGGGTACCCGTGGCGAAACGAACCATGTCACGACCCGGGCAGAAAAGAGCGGCGACAGCTACGTGATCGACGGCTACAAGAACGTCGTATCGCATGGCGGCGCCGCCGATGAACTTCTCGTCAGCGCACGGACCAGCGGCAAGCCGACCGACACAGATGGCATCTCCATCTTCCGCGTGGACCCGAAGGCCGCTGGCGTGACAGTGAAGACGTACAAGACGATCGACGGCCAGACGGCTGCGGATGTCGAACTCAAAGGCGTGAAAGTGCCGGCTTCGAACCTCGTCGGTGCGGCTGGCAAAGCGCACGCGGCGATCGAAGGCACGTACGAAGTCGCTATCAGCGCGCTGTGCGCGGAAGCGGTCGGCATCATGAAGGCAGTGAACGCGACGACGCTCGAGTACACGAAGTCGCGCAAGCAGTTCGGCGTGCCTATCGCGAAGTTCCAGGTGCTGCAGCACCGGATGGCCGACATGTTCCTGCACAGCGAGCAGGCGCTTTCGATGAGCTATCTGGCCGCGATCAAGTGCACGGATCCGGATCGCAACGAGCGTGTTCGCAGCCTTTCGGCAGCGAAAGTCGTCGTTGGCCAATCGGCCCGCTTCGTGGGCCAGCAGGCCATCCAGCTGCACGGCGGCATGGGCATGACGGATGAGCTCATGGTCAGCCATCACTTCAAGCGCCTCACCGCCATCGACCTGACGCTCGGCGACACGGATTTCCACATGCAGCGGTTCCTTGCGACGCCGGCGGGCTGAGACGGTCCTGCTCGTGTTGTGAGGCTTGCTGTTGTGGGTCCGACTTTGGTCGGACGTCATGCGAAGCATACCTTCTGCATTACGTCCGGCTGAAGCCGGACCCACAGTCAGAGCCTCCCGCAGCAGGACTTCTCTACTTCCGCTTCTCCTCTTCCCTCGCGCCCGCCAGGATGCCCGGCAACGCGTAGTTGCCTTCATGGCACGCGTACTCGAACACGCGATCATTCGTCGCATCGAGGCTCATCTCTCCGCGCCAGGGCTGCTCGTAGTTCTCCGGGTCGGTAACCGCGTACTCGTAGAGGATCTGCCCCGGCGACTCGCGTGTGAAACGCTCGACGACGATGGCTTGCCGCGAGAGGCTGATCATTCCGTTCGCGTGCAGCGGATGGAAGTTCGTGGTCTCGACGACCAGTGTCTGCCCGTCCCATCGGCCGATCGAATCGCCGTGAAGCAGCCCGATTCTCGAGTCGGGGTGCCTGCCGCCGATGCGGACGATGCGCGCATAGTTATTCATCTCTGCGCGGATCAGAAGCACGTCGCCTGACTGAACGATCTCGTAGTTGTTGTTGTAAAGGTAGTTCGTCATCGGCGGCCCGGCATTGCCGCTATTGATGATGCAGCGCTCGCCGAGCGGCCGTGCTTCGGGTCCATCGAAGTTGGTACGGCCTTCGAGACTGCGGGCCTCCTTGTAAGGGATCTGCCCGTCGGCAGGGTCGACGATCCACGACGTGCGATGCGTACCCTTCACGACACTGAACTGCATGCCCGGATCGATCCAGAACGCGTTGTAGCCGCGGCCCCGGCGAAGGTCCGAGCCGTCGAAGGAAGTGTTTTCCGACTGCGCGTCGTCGTCGCGTTGCCTGACCACCTGAGGATGAGTATTCGTCGCCTCCTCGACTTCTTCCGGTGCGAGGATCAGGCTCTTGTAGCGCGATGCGCGCTGCAGGGAGGTTATCGAGGCGTTGCTCCAGTTGCCTTCGAAACTGGGGCGGCCGTCGCTCGTTCGCGGAATGTCTTCCGCCGACACCGATGCCATGAACAGACCGGTCGCTGCCGTGATCGCGAGACTTCGCATGAGCCGTTTCGCCATCGATCCCCCATCATGATCGGCTTTCCCTCAGGCGGCCACAGTGTAGCGAGGAGTATCGCCCGGACTCCCTATAGATGTGTCAACGCACCGCCTCCGCGATCAGCGGCTTCAACTGCTGTTCCAGGCTCACGGCAAAGCTCACGATCCCCGAGCTGTTGTTCCTGAGCTCCATCCCGAGGATCGCGAAGTAGCCTGACTGGCGATCGATCCACGGCGTGAAGCCGAACGCACCGGGCGATGAGAAGTCCGGGCAGCCCGTCGCGGGTGTCGAACACTCGAGCCACGCCGTGAGGCCATAACGAAACGCGGAACCATTCCCGACCGCGGGCGATTGCCCGATGACTACATCGGGATACGGCTCGCGATTCTGCAGATCGAACAGCGTTGGCTGCATCAAGGCACTGCCTTGCCAGCGGCCTTTGTCGAATATGAACTGCAGAATCCGCCCGTACTCGTTCATCGACATGCGCAGCCCGCCGGCGATCAGCGGATTCGTCGTCCCCTCGGCCTGGAGCGGCTGACTGTAGAAGCGGATGTCGGCTGGCAGGCCGAGCGGCTGAAGCAGTTCCGCGGCGAAAATGTCGTTCCACGCAGGTCCCACTCGAACCTCCGCCATGCGCGCGGCGACCTGCAGATGTGTGCTGCCGTAGTCGAATCGCGTGCCGGGTGTCGCTACGAGATCCTGCTGCTCGATCGCATCGACACACTGCGCCAGGGTCAGGTTCGCGACGACCGTGCAGAGATTTTCGGGAGCAAGACCGGAGGTGAACGAAAGCAGGTGCCGCACAGTGATCGTGCCCTTCTCGCCCGTCCAGCCGAGCACTTCGGCGGTAGTCGAATCGAGCGAGAGATAGCCCTTGTCGATCAGCCGGAAGATCGTCGTACCCGCCACCATCTTCGATGCCGACGCAATCGCCACGCGCTGATCGGGGCTGAACGTGCCGTACATGCGCTCGAAGACTTTCGCTCCGGACGCGTCGTAGATTGCCAGCCCCATCCCGCTCATGCCCTGGGCGGTGAATGCCGCGTTGGCCGCTGCATCGACCTGTGCGAACGCGTTCGCGGGCGGTTGCGACGGCGGTTCATCGGGTGAATCGCCAGACCCGCCGCCCGAACAGCCCGCCAGCAGGCTGAACATGATCAAGACGATTGAAATAGCAGGATCAGAGAGTCGACGACCGATCGGCAGCATGCGAGATACCCGGATATCACGAGGATCCCGGAGTAACGCGCGACAACGACTTCGGATGACAGGAACTCCAGACTAGTGACGACCCGCATCCGCCCGGTCCGTCAGATCGCTTCGACCGCTGTGCCGGGCGCAGTGGGCACAACAGTAGATCTGCCCATCGGCTTCGAGACCGTGTCCGATGATTCGGCACTTGCAGTGAGCACATGCCGGTGCCAACGCATGAATCGCGCACTCGAAGCTGTCGAATGTGTGCGAGCGACCCTGCTGCACTACCTGAAACGCCTTGTCGTACTCGTTTTCGCAGACTTCGCACTTGGCCATGGCGCCTCCAATCGGCATTTGCTGTGTGCAAGGACAACCCGCTGTCGCCGTGAAGGTTCCGACTGGCCGAACGACCAATTGTGCGCGTCACGCGTGCACCCGAAGAATCGCGACGATCCGCCCAGAGTCATCGCCGGGGACATTCGCACATGACGATCCCGTATCGCGGCACCGCACGCGTGCCAGGTCCGCTCGGCGTTCTCTCGAATGGCGGCTCCGGACACACTCCCGGACCCATCGGCACGCTGTGGCAGAAGAAGTCGCCGCAGAATCCGCCCAATCAAGTCAAGGCATCCGGCAAGCGAACCGTCATGCCGGGACCCGCGAACGACAACACGGGCAAGAACGTTCATGCGGTCACATGGCCGCTCTACGGCTCGAAGAAGACGCCGATTCACACCGACGTGAAGCAGTCGCCCCATCTCGCCAACTGCCCCGTCGCATCGATCCTGGCCGCACTCGCGTTCACGCAGAATGGCCGGACGTTGCTGCAAGCGATGGTGAGCGAGACACAGACAGCAACCACCACCGACGTTTCGGGCCTGGACGCCGACGCACTCGCCAGCCCACCCGCCGGCGGCCAGGTGAGCTCCGCGCGTTACTTCACGGTCAAGTTGCCGGGCGGCACGCGGGAAGTCAGCGATGTGCTGTACACGACCGATCACGACAAGGGCTGGTCACCCATCTACATGACCGACCCGCATGAAGGCGCCATCTGGAGCGCCGTGATCGAGAAGGCGCTCGCAGTGCAACTCGGCAGCTACGAGCAGTTCGATGCTTCGAACCTGTCCGCGAACGACTTCTGGGAGAAGCTCGTCGGCAAGAAGCCCGGCGGCTTCGCGATCACCAAGGACACCGATCCCACTCAGATCATCAAGGCAGCGAAAGCAGCGACGGGGACTGCCACGATTGGTGCCTCGAAGGACACCGGCACGGACACGCGGATCATCACCGAGTTCCACGGCTTCGCAGTGCTCGGCGTCGAGAACGACAACAAGATCAGATTGTACGATCCGGCAAAAACCAAGACCTTCAGCATCACCGCGCAGCAGTTCAGAGAGAACTTCCAGGCGATTCTGTTCCAGAACTGATTCGGCATTCTCGGCACCTGCGATCAACGCTGTAGTCGGGCGAGGGGCTTGAGCAAACGCCTGATCGGTGGCGTTCTGTGATCGCCGACCTCACGACGCACATCACAACTTTGCGTGTACGAATGAACCCGCCAGCGAACCGGTTGCCCAACGTTGCGTATCACAAGCGCGAGGCAGGGCATCGTGGTTTGTTCATGGCTCTACGGACATCGCATTGAGAAGGCACTGAAGAAGTTCTTCGATCACCGCATCCAGCCTTCTCAGCGTCACCTGCTGAGAAGGTCAGCAGTGGAGGCTCGACGGGACAAGGCGACTGCGCGCGAAGCCGCGGCCGGCCTCATGGAATCGATCATCTTCGACGCAGCGGACCCGGCTGAACCCCAGTTCGCGGCCTTCGTGAAGAGAATGATCGATCGGTGGATGGACGCAATGCAGGCGCAACTGCTGACCCGCGACAACGCGATGCGTGTCGCTCGCGTGTATGCGTACATGCGTGGAGTGTCCGCGGCTCAAGCATCAGCCTTCGCACGCCGCACGATCCACGAATGGATGGAGAGCGGCTTCCTGTCTGAAGATGGGACTCTCGCGTTCGGCGATGATCTGCGGCAGGCGCTGGCATTCCGCTTCCGCTTCGAGGATCTCGAGAGCGAGTCTGCGCAGCCCGCCTAGATCCGAACTCAGAGTGTCTCTAGTTCGAATGGACTGATCTGCCAGCTCTCGGGCTGCGACTCATCTGCACCTGCGCGCAGGCGGGCTCGCATCAGCAGTTCCTTGGACCCCTCTGGCGTTCCCCAGCTGACGACAAGACTGCCGTCACCATCCGTGCTCACCTGAATGGCAGTCTGATAAACCGATGACGTTGCCTCCGTGAATCGCCGGCTCGCTTCGATCAGGGCGAGCGCTCCGTCATTCGAGATGCCGGCACTCACGCGGACCTCGAAGTCCTGCGAGCCGAGCCGAAGATAGCGGCGTATTTCCGGTTCCTCGCAACTCCATCGCGTTTCCGGCATCTGTCGCACACAACGGACCTGGAAGGCTTGCTTGACCCCGGAGCTTTCCGTGTGGGGGAGGAAGATGACACTCGCGATATCGATCGAGCGAACGGAACGTTGTGCGTGTGCGAACTTGATTCCAGGCGCGGAGGACAGCAGCGAATACTTCTGCATCACTTGAGCCGTGATGCTCTGGAGATCGCCCTGATCGAGCGGCACGGTATCGCCAAGCTGATGGTCCCCATCGCGCTGCGTATCCGCTGCCAGCGCGGGTGCAGCAATCACGGCTGAGAGGGCGAACGCCGAAACGGCAGAGGCCAGGATTCTGGTCATCGCACAAGGCTCCTTGTGGATCGAATCGCAAGGCGGGAAGCATCCGGACTATACGCCCGGGCCCACGCCGTAGACCACACCGCGGCCCCTTGGTTCTCTGCATTCGATGGCAATCACCCGCGAAACTCAGTCACTCCCTCTGCGTGAACCTGCTAAAAAATCATCGGACAGCATGCGTCGGTCCCGATGACTGCTGTGAATCGATCGGTTGTCCACCTCTCCCGGAGGCATCTCATGGCTGCTATGGATTGTGGCGAAGCGCGTTCCATGGATCCGCGCAAGGCCGCCCGACTCCCGCTCCCCCTCACCTCTGCGTACCTCTCCTCGATCCGCACACCAGGTTGGGGCGTTCGGGAATCCACTGCTCCTTCCATGGCGGAACTCCTCGAGCGGTTCAGCGATGCACGATGCTTCCTCGAATGCGCCGTTCACTCATTGAGTGCCCGCGACGCGGGCGCGTACGCCGGACCCGAGTTCGTCTGCCTGATCCATGGACTGAATCTGTTGCGATCGGTGTACAACGACCTCGATACGCACCCGCTGACGGACGCGAACGCTCGCATGCACTATCAACGATCAGACCAGGCGCCGGCACGGACCTGCGTGGCGAGTCACAGCGCTAAGTCGAGCAACGCGGAATAGCCTTCTTGAAGCGCAGCTCGCAGGCGAGTCGGCACGATCGGAGGTGGGACCTGGCCTGGGTGAGATATTTCTCGACCGTGAGCTCACTCAGGCGCAAGCGCTGGGCAGCTTCGGCGTACGAATAGCCCTCGATCTTGTGCGCGACGAGCACGGCGCGGTGAGTCCGCGGCAACTGGCTCAGGAATCGCTCGAGGTCGCCCTCGATCGCAACGTGCTCGATCGCTTGATCGGATGCATCTGAGCTCAGCAAGTCCTCGACGCTGTCGGGGTCGACCGCTACCTCGCGCCGCGCTCTGGCAAAGAAGTCGGCCAGCACGTGAGTTGCAATCGCGAAGAGATAGCGACGCGGATGCTCCAGCACCTGGCCTCTATACGCACTCAGGAATCGCGCACAGACTTCCTGAGTGAGATCTTCGGCATCCGAGGACCGCAGATAGAGCCGGCGCCCGAGAAAGCGGCGGATCGCCGCGTAGTGCTCGAGCACCACTGCATTGGCGCCCGGCCAGCTGTGGCTCGCCTCCTGGCCTGCCTCTCCAGACGACTGCATAGCGAGCTACCGACGAACGCCGGCCGATCGCCGACGCCGCGGCAATGCACCGGACCGCAACGCACGGATCAAGGGTTCGAGACAGGCCGCATCGAGACGGTGAATCGCATCCTTGATCAGTCTCAGCGCCATGGCCAGCACGTCGGCAGATCCAGGTTGATGCCGGTTCTCCTGCTCCGCCGAAATGAGTGCTGCATGCAGACAGCCGAGCATGGACTCGGCCTGACTCAGCCGCCCTCGCTCGGTGTCGATCGCTTCCTGCAGTGAAACAGGTTCGACAGCGCCCGGCTGCGCCCCTCTCCCGATCGCGTCGTCGACCACTGTCTGTCCATTTCCGTTCCGTCGAATCTTGCGGGCGCGCGTGCCCGTCGTAGACTGTGGCTTAGCCATCGTCTTACCTCTTGCTAGGTAGGGCTGTGGTTAGGCGCCGGCGGTGCTGTTATCACCGCCGGTTGCCGTCTCAAAGCACCGAACTAACCCAGAACTCTTCTGCCTGCATTCCTTCGCATCGTCGCAACACGCATGGCAGTGAATGATGACTATAGTCCGTCGACCATTAGTCTGCAAGGCAGATATGGTGTGGCTCTATGGCTACACAACCGCTGCAGAATGCATTCGGAAAAGTGTTGCGCGAGTACCGGCTGAAGGCTGGCTTCTCGCAGGAAGGCCTCGCCGATGAGGCGGGCTGCGACCGCACGTTCATCGGGATGCTCGAGCGCGGTCAGCGCCAGCCGACGCTCGAGACGCTGTTCAAGCTGTCGAAAGCTCTGAACGTCGCTGCGGCGACGCTCGTCTCCCGTACGGCGTCCGAGTGGAAGGAGTAGCGACTCTTCGAGTTCGCTTCAGTTGACGCGACGCTCGCGTCCCGCCCAGTACGGCTCGCGCAGCACGCGACGCAGTATCTTGCCCGAGGGCCCACGCGGCAGTTCCTTTACGAACTCAATCGACTTGGGTGCCTTGAACGCGGCGATGCGCGTTCGCGCAAAAGCGATGATGTCCTGCGGATCGGGGCTCATCCCCGGCTTGGGCACGACGATCGCTTTGACGGCCTCGCCCCATTTCCCGTCCGGCACACCGATGACCGCGACCTCCTGCACGGCCGGATGGCCGTAGATCGCGTTCTCGACTTCGGCGGGATAGATGTTCTCCGCGCCCGACACGATCATGTCCTTGAACCGGTCGTGGATGTAGAGATAGCCATCGTCATCCAGGTAGCCCGCATCGCCAGTGCGCAGCCAGCCATCCGCGCCGATGGTGTGCGCGGTCGCATGGGAGTTGTTCCAGTAGCCCACCATGTTGGCCACGGAGCGGGTTTCGACTTCACCGACCTGCCCATTCGGTAAGGGCTCACGCGTCTCCGCGTCGACGACGCGGATCTCCACGCCAGGCATCGGAATACCTGCGGCGCGCATCCGGGGATTGTCCGCTGGATCGTGATCCTGCGGCGGCAGGTAGACGATGGTGCCGCAGGTCTCCGTCATTCCATACTGCTGACAGAACCCGCAGCCGAAGACTTCGGTCGCCTCGCGCAGCAAGTCCAGCGCGATCGGTGACGCTCCGTAGAGTATGTGCCGCAGGCCACTGTAGTCGATCTGTCGAACGCGAGGCTGAAGCAGCAGCATCTGCAGTGCCGTGGGAACGACGAACAGTCTCGAGACGCCCTGATGCTCGATGGCATCGAGAACCTGCGATGGAATGAACTCGCGCTGGATGATCGACCGGGCGCCATTGAAGAATCCGACGATTGCCCAGCCGATTCCGCCGATGTGCCCGACCGGCATGGCAACGAGGTTCACGTCGCCTTCGAACCACTCGTTCCAGTCCATGCGTGCGCGCATGCCTTCGCGGCGGCCGCTCAGGAGATTTCGATGACTGAGCATCGCTCCCTTGGGATGGCCTGTCGTGCCTGAGGTGTAGAGCTGCAGGGCAACGGCGGCAGGATCAACCTTGGTTGCGACTGCATCTTTGGACGCAGCATCTCGCCATCGCCGGTAGTCAGTCCAGCCGTCACGAGACTCCATCGTGATCAGCTGGCCGGTGGGAGGAACCACGTGGCGCAGTCGATCGAGCTTGTCGAACTGATCCGAACCGACGAAGAGCGTCGTCACCTGCGCATCGTCGAGGATCTGCTGCACCTCGTCGACGGCGAGCCGCCATTGAACGGGGACGAGCACGGCCCCGATCTTGGCGACACCGAACATGAGCTCGAAGACGTTGTCCGTACCCTTGCCGACGAACGCAATGCGGTCTCCCGCTTTGCATCCGGCGGCTGCGAGCGCATTCGCAACCCTGTCGCTCCCGGCGTCGAGCGCCGCCCAGGACGTCTCACGACCCTCGCAGGACATGGCGACCGCGTCGGGACAGCGGCGCGCGTGATAGCGCACGATGTCGCCCAGTGTCGGCATGGCATCGTAATCGAGATTCAGCGGCTCGCCCCGGGCGGTGGTTGTGCTGCTCACTGTTAGACCTTGAATCCAAAGGTCGCACCATGTACGTGGCGGGCTCGGAAAGCGCACGACCACGTTGGCGTTGCTCGCGACGGCGCTCCAATAGTACTCGTCCCGCCCGCAGCTCGGCCACGTCCGCGTAAGCGGCGGTCCATGCCTGAAACGCAGATGGATTCCCGCTTGCGCGGGAATGCGTGACGGATCGAATCTACATCACTGTGCGCGTGACGCCGCAGCCGCTTCGATCGGGGCGGATCTCCTCTCCCGGAACACGACCGCGAAAATCACGGCAGTTGCGAAAGCGAGCCCGGCGGGAATGAGCCAGATCGTCTTCCAGTCGTGTGCACCGGCCGCCAATGTGTTCGCGACGTAGACGGAATTCGCGAACAGCGCGCCGATCGCCATGCCGACTCCGAGCGTGATCAGCGCCAGGAACGATTGCGCCCGGGCCCTGGTTTCCGGTCCGAACGTGCGATCGACATAGATCTGGCCGGCAACGAAGAAGAAGTCGTAGCAGATGCCGTGCAGCAGGATACCGACGAGCAGCACCGGCATCACCGGACCGAGACTGGTCACGCCGTAGGCGAACATCACATAGCGGACCGCCCAGGCGATCATGCCAATGACCATCACCCACTTGATACCGAGTCGCAGAAGCAGGAGCGGCAGCAGGAGCAGAAACGCCATCTCGGACATCTGACCCAGCGTCTGGATCGCGGCTGCACGATCGACGCCCGATTCGACGAGGTAGGTGTTGGTGTATGCGTAGTAGAACGACAGGGGGATCGTCGTCATCAGCGATGCGACGATGAAGATCACGAACAGCGTGCCACCGCCCTTCAACGCGTCGAGGCCGAGCAGGCGAACCGGATTGATCGGCTCCCACACCGCACGCGGCGGAGTGTTCGGCAGCGTGAAGCTGTAGAGCCCGTAGAACAGCGACGCACCAGCCGAGATCAGGATGGGAATGTTGGTCTGTTCGAGTCGCGCGAAACCAATGCCCAGACCCGCCACGATCCAGCCGAGCGTGCCGAAGACACGGATCGTCGGAAATTCCTTCGTCGTGTCGCTGGAAGCGTTGAAGGCGATCGTCGTCGAGAGCGGCAGCGTCGGCATGTAGAAGATCATGTAGACGAGCACCGCGAGCACGACCTGCTGCGGATCGGATCCTGGCCCGAGCGTCGACACGTAAAAGAGACAAGCCGCGCCACAGAGATGCAGCACGCCCATGACCTTCTCGGCTGAGAAATAGCGATCAGCGATCACCCCGATGAACAGGGGCGCCAGGATCGCAGCGTAACCCTGCGTCGCATACACCTGCCCGATGATGTCGTCGAAACCGTTGGTCGCCAGCAGCGTGCCGAGCGGCACCCACCAGGCGCCCCAGACGAAGTACTGCACGAACATCATCAGCGACAGGCGAAACCGTGTATTCGCATTCATTGTTCTCGTTCTCCCGAATCAACGTCGTACGCTGACTTCCTTGAACCAGACGACGTCTTTGTCGCCATGATTCTGCAGACCGATGTACCCCGATCTCTGACGCGGACCGCGCTCCGGCTCGTACGGCTTGGTGCGCTCCGGTACCGCATCGCCTTCACGAAAATCCGTCACGATCGCGCCGTTGACCGTCACGACGGTTCGATCTGCGTCGAGCTTGATCTCCATCGTGTTCCACTCATGCGTCTGCGGCTTCGCCTTCGCTTTGGTGAAGGAGTACAGAACGCCTGTGCGATGGAAATCGTCCTCGCTGTCGTCGATCTGGACTTCGTAGCCCTTGTGCACGGGCATCCACGGCTCGCTCGGTTCCGTCGGGATGCGGATGAACACGCCCGCATTCCCTCCCCCCTGAGACTGAGCTCGGTAGACGATGCGCAGCGTCGTATCGCCGAACTTCTCGCGCGTGAACCAGAGCAGCCCCATGCCGCCTTCCGTCCGAAGCGTGCCGTCTTCGATGACGAAGCGGCCCGGACCCACGTGTGTCCAGCCATCGAGATCCTTGCCGTTGAAGAGCGGGCGCCATTGGCCCGTATCGTGTGCAGATGAAGTCATGGCGTATCCCACGGTGAGAACGACCACCAACGCACAGCGCCGGAACATGTTCAAGACGAACTCCTTGCGGACTACAAAGAGACCCAAGCCGCATTTCGCTGGCTGGACGAAACGGCCGCCTGAATGAACTGAACACCGCGCACACCGTCGGAGACAGTGGGCACGAGCAATGCACCGCCGCTGGCGGCCCTTCCTTCGTTCGCCGCAACGATGAGGTCAGCCGCGTCGGAATAGATCTGCGCGAACGCTTCGATGTAGCCTTCGGGATGACCTGACGGCACACGAACCGCCGCCTTTGCCCACGCACCCAGGCCGGGCCCTCCCCGGGTGAGAACTCGCGGCTGTTCGCCGACGGGTGCGAACCGCAGTTGGTTCGGGGCTTCCTGGGACCATTCGAGGCCCGCCTTCGCGCCATACACACGAATGCGCAGGCCGTTCTCGTTGCCGGGAGCGACCTGGCTGGCCCACAGCGAAGCACGTGCGCCATTCGCGAAGCGCATCAGCATCTGACCGTTGTCATCGAGCCGGCGCCCCGGCACTGCGATCGACAGATCCGCAGCCAGTTGCGTGACACGCATACCCGTCATGAACTCTGTCAGATGAAACGCATGGGTGCCGATATCGCCGATCGCACCGGCCATGCCGCTGCGCTCGGGATCGACGCGCCATGTTGCCTGCTTGTTGCCCGTCGCCTCGACAGGCGTCGCGAGCCAGTCCTGCGCGTACTCCGTCTGCACGACCCGGATATCGCCCAGCTCGCCGCTTGCGATCATCTCCTTCGCCTGCCGCACGAGCGGATAGCCGCTGTAGTTGTACGTCACGGCGAATACGCGCTTCGTCTGCTCGACCAGGCGCGAGAGTTCCTCGGCGTGTGCCAGCGTCGTGGTCAACGGCTTGTCGCAGATCACGTGAAAACCGGCTTCGAGGCTACGCTTCGATGCATCGTGATGCAGATGATTGGGAGTCACGACAGCAACGACGTCGACGCGATCCGGGCGGTCCCGCTCCGTCCGCAGCATGTCATCGAGCGTCGCGTAACAGCGCTCGGGCGCGAGCCGCAGGTCGGCACCGCTATCGCGCGAACGTTGCGGATCCGCTGAGAACACGCCACCGACCAGTTCGTAGCGATCATCCAGGCGCGCAGCCATGCGATGCACAGCACCGATGAAGGCGCCGCGACCACCGCCGATCATCGCAAGTCTCAATCTCGATGCAGCCACTATCCGAGCCCCAGCATCCGACGGTTTGCGGCCGCATCCGTGCCGGCGCTCGCGAAGTCGTCGAACGCCTTGTCAGCCGTGCGAATGAGATGGCGCTGAATGAACGGCGCACCTTCAGCGGCGCCCTGCTCAGGATGCTTGATGCAGCATTCCCATTCCAGCACCGCCCAGCCTTCATAGCCGTACTGCGTGAGCTTCGAGAAGATGCCGGTGAAATCGACCTGTCCGTCCCCGAGCGAACGGAACCGGCCCGCACGGTCGATCCACGATTGATAGCCACCATACACGCCCTGCCGCGCACTCGGCCGGAACTCGGCGTCCTTCACGTGGAAGATCTTGATGTGCGGGTGATAGACGTCGATGAAGCCGAGGTAGTCGAGCTGCTGCAGCACGAAGTGGCTCGGATCGTAGAGAAGATGGCAGCGCGGGTGATTGCCGACGTTCTCCAGGAAGCGCTCGAACGTAGCGCCGTCGAAGAGATCCTCGCCCGGATGAATCTCGTAGCACACATCGACGCCCGCCGCGTCGAAAGCATCGAGAATCGGTCGCCAACGACGCGCCAGCTCTTCGAACGCAGCTTCGATCAGCCCGGCAGGACGCTGCGGCCACGGATACAGATACGGCCACGCCAGTGCGCCGGAGAAAGTCGCATGAGCTTTCAACCCGAGTCGCTGCGACGCTCGCGCCGCTTTGCGCAACTGACCGACAGCCCATTCCTGGCGACCGCGCGGGTTGCCCCGGAGCGCCGCTGGTGCAAACCCACCGAATGCTTCGTCATAGGCCGGATGCACGGCGACGAGCTGACCTTGCAGATGCGTCGACAGCTCCGTGATCGCAAGTCCTTCCTCGGCGAGCGTGCCTTTGATCTCGTCGCAGTACGTATCGCTTTCAGCCGCGCGATCCAGGTCGAACAGACGAGCTTCCCACGTGGGAATCTGCACGCCCTTGTAGCCGAGCCCCGCCGCCCAGCGCCCGATGCTGCGCAGGTCGTTGAACGGAGGTTCGGCCCCTGCGAACTGCGCCAGGAAGATTCCCGGCCCCTTGATCATGGCCATGTGGCGCCCCCCGGATCAGGCGAGCTTGTTCAGATAGTCGAAGCTGAGCTTGATGGCCTCGAGCGGGCTGCGCTCGAAGTTCTCCTGCTCGACGAAATAGTGCTTGATCTGGCCCGGCTTCGCCGCGCCGAAGAATGCTTTCCAGTCGATCCTGCCGCTGCCGACTTCAGTCGTCTGCGCATTCAGCTCGATCGTCTCCTTCGCATCCTTGCGAATGTCCTTCACGTGCAGCAGCGAGATGCGGTCCGAATGCTTCTTCAGGTATTTCACCGGATCCACGCCGGCGGTAGCGACCCACGCGACGTCGAGCTCGATCGTGACCAGCCTGGGATCGGTGATGCGAATCATCTCGTCCATCGCAACGACGCCGTCGTACGAGCGGAATTCGATGTTGTGATTGTGATAGCCGAAACGCAGGCCGGCCTTGTGCGCGAGCTCGCCGAAGCGATTCAACTGCTCGGCGTTCCATTTCCAGTCATCGAGCGTCATGCCCGCAGCCAGCGATCCGGTGGGGATGGATCGCGCATCCGCAGTCGACGGGAAGGAACAGACGAGGTACTCCGCGCCGACCGCTTTCGCATAGTCGATCCGCTCCTGCGCCTTCGTCTGCAGGTCGCGCATGTTCGTGTGCATGCTGGGGACGGCGATGCCGCATTCAGCTGCGAGCTTGCGCATCTCCACGGCCGACAGCGGCGGCGGACCTGCGAGCTCGAGCTCTCGATACCCGGCGTCGGCGATCGCTTTGACCGTGCCGGGAAAATCCTTAGCGGCGGCCTCGCGTACGGTGTAGATCTGCAGGCCGATGGGCAACCCCAGAGGCCCCCTGGCGGAACTGGACGCCGAAGCGCCCGCCGGCAGGCAGGTCATCGCTGCCATTGCCATGGAAGAACTCTGCAAAAAACGGCGTCGCGTCCACATAGCGCCCCCTCGGTCGGACTCATCGGTGTTCTTTCTGCCAGAATAAATCCGTACAGCAGGGTCTGTATATCGACACGTTTAGTTCGGACATCGACGAAAAGAGGCAGACATGCTTCCCTGGCTCAACCTGGGCCTGCCGCGGACAACGTCGCCCGCGCAGACCAATCATGCTCTCAACCTGAGCAGCTACCTGGCGCGACTGGTCGCTTCGGGCCAGGCCACGTCCCGCTCCGAATTGGCCCGCGTCACCGGTCTCGCCCGCTCGACTGTCTCCGAACACCTGCTGCCCCTGCTGCGCATCGGCCTGATCGCTGAGCACGAGGCGGAAGCCGGCGCACGAGGCCGACCGCCTTCGGTCCTGACGCTGAACCCCAAGGCCGGCGTCATTCTCGCTGCCGATATCGGCGCTGCAAAAGGACGACTGGCGATCGCCGACTTCGGCCAGCATTTCATCGTCGAGCGATCGATCCAGACGGACGTGGCACGCGGGCCCGATACGGTGCTCGCCGAAGTTCGCACGACATTCCTGGAGATGCTCGCAGAAAGTCAGATCGACGCGCGCGATGTGCGGCTGATCGTAGTCGGCCTTCCTGCCCCGGTCGATTTCGCGAGCGGCATGCCAGTTCGGCCGCCGATCATGCCCGGATGGGATAACTATCCCGTGCCCGCTTCCTTTCAGCAGGCATTCTCGGCACCGGTACTCGTCGACAACGACGTAAACCTGATGGCGCTGGGCGAAGCGCGCTGCCGTCCCGCCACGCAGTGTCCCCTGTTGTACGTCAAAGCCTCGACCGGCATCGGCTGCGGCATCGTGACGCACGATGGGCAATTGCATCGCGGCGCGGACGGCGCGGCCGGCGATATCGGCCACGTTCGCGTACCAGGACATGAAGAACCCTGTCGCTGCGGTGCCTACGGCTGCATCGAGGCGTTCGCCTCGTACGGCGCAATCCTGCGCAAAGTGGGCAGTGACGTCGGCGGCGACGCCGGTGAAGCGCAACTCTCCGCGCTGGTACGAACCGCCGCTGGCGAGATCGGCGAAGTGATCGCGATGCTCGTGCATTTCTTCAACCCGGCCGTGATCGTACTGGGTGGGCGGATGACGCAGTTCGGCGATGAGATGCTGGCCGGCGTGCGCTCCGTTGTTTATCGCCGTGCATTGCCGCTGGCGACGCGGAAGCTTTCCGTCGAACTGTCGACGCTCGGCAACCGCGCCGGCATCATCGGTGCGGTCGTCCTCGGCGTCGAGCATGTGCTGTCGCCGCAGGGATTGCGGTCGATGATACCGACGACGACGGAGTGAAGACGCAGTCGTCGGCGGTTACTTGGCGTACGCGCACTGTGCCGGCACTGACTTCACGTAGTAACTCTTGTAGTTGGACGCCTTGCGATCCATGCAACCCGCGAGATTGAGCAACTCGACCTTGCGGAACTCGATCGGATGCGACTCGCTCTGCAGGGCGATGTATCCACCTTCGATCAGCTCACCATCAGGCTTCGCCGCAGGCTCGAACTCGTTCACGGCGCCGCCGCCGTACCGAGGCTTGGAGTACTCGAGCACAGTCTTGCCATCGATGATGTGAGCGATTCGCTCGCTGCCCAGGACCAGGAGTTCCGCCCGCACCCACTGATCGCCATCGTACGTCGCGGAAGCAGAGTTCAGGCAGTGCGTCGGCAGCAGGGCACCGTCGTGAATGACTTCCGTTCCTGGTGTACAGACATTGAGCGTCGGGCGCGCCTTGCCGTCGCTGAGCCCGCCGAGGAACTGGGCTTCGATGGAAATCGGGAAGTTCTGCGCTACCGTCATGGTTCGCGGATCCTGCGAGTGCACCATCACTCCGCTGTTGCGCAGTGCCCAGGCACCGGGACCTTGCGGTGCCTGTTCGCCGATGAACCGATACTCGATCGCGAGGCGGTAGTAGCTGAACGGCTTCTCGTAGAACAGGTGCCCGAACTGCCCTTCGAACGCCTTGTAGCCGTCATAGCTGACCTGCAATGCGCCATCGGTGACCCGAAAGGTATTCGCGTAGTTGTCGCCCAGCTTGTGGTGGGTGAGTTTCGGCGTCCAGCCAGTCAGGTCGTGACCGTTGAAGAGCGCAATCCATTCTTCGTCATTCGGGGCAGCTTCGCTGCCGGCGCACAGGGATAACAGGACGAGAACTGCGGGCAGGGTTCGCGCAACGATCACTGGAGCTGTCTCGCTGAACGCCGACGCTGGCGCTCGCACAGCATAGCCAACATTGCTCGCCGGAACACCCGCGCTCAATTGCGTCGTCAATAGTTCGGCGCCCGACGTAATTTGCGGGGCTTCAATGTGGGATTCGCTTCGCGCTACAGTGCCCGCTCTCAGGGGTCATAACGAGCACGGGCAGTGGCGCCAGACAAAAATGACACGTACGACGCGATCGTCGTCGGTACCGGCATCAGCGGCGGATGGGCCGCCAAGGAACTGACTGAAAAAGGCCTGAAAACGCTGGTCCTCGACCCCCGACGCATGGTGCGCCATGGCGAATATCCCACCGCGACGAAAGAGGTGTGGGAACTGCCCTACGGCGGTCGCGCCACGCAGGAAGATCTCCAGCGCCATGCAACTGCCGCGCGCACCAACTATGCGGTGACGCAGGCCACCAAGCACTGGTGGGTCGACGACAATGAACATCCCTACGGGGAAACCAAGCGCTTCGACTGGGTCCGCGGCTACCACGTCGGCGGCCGTTCGCTGCTGTGGGGACGCCAGTCCTATCGCTGGAGTCCCATGGATTTCGAGGCGAATGCGAAAGACGGCGTGGCCGTCGACTGGCCGATCCGGTACGCCGACCTCGAGCCCTGGTATGACCATGTCGAACGCTTCATCGGTGTCAGCGGCCAGTCCGAAGGGCTGGCCCAGCTGCCGGACAGCACGTTCCTGCCGCCGATGGAAATGAACTGCGTCGAGAAGCACTTCAAGCAGTCGATGTCGACGAACTTCGGCCGCACGATGACGATCGGCCGCACGGCGCATCTCACCGCACCGCTCGCTCACAGTCCGCAGCGCGGCACTTGCCAGAGCCGCAACCTGTGTATCCGCGGGTGTCCTCTGGGCGCTTACTTCAGCAGCAACTCGAGCACCCTGCCCGCCGCAGAGAAGACGGGCAACATGACGCTGCGTCCGAACAGCGTAGTGTATGAACTCATCTACGATGAGGCGAACGGACGTGCCAGCGGCGTGCGCGTCCTCGACGCGGAGACGAACGAGCAACTCGAGTTCAAAGCACGCGTGATCTTTCTGTGTGCTTCGACGTTCGGCACCGCGCACATCCTGATGAACTCGACGTCAAGCCGCTTCCCCAACGGCTTCGGCAACGATAGCGGCGAGCTCGGCTGCAACATCATGGATCATCATCTGCAGGTCGGTGCCTCCGCCCTGGTGGAGGGCTTCGACGACCAGTACTACGTCGGGACGCGTCCCAACGGCGTCTATGTGCCGCGCTTCGTCAACATCGGCAAGGACAAGCGTTCGTACATTCGCGGCTTCGGCTACCAGGGCGGGGCATCGCGCCGCAACTGGACGCGACTGATGAACGACTCGGTATTGGGCGAAGAGCTCAAGCAGAAGGCATCAGAGCCCGGTCCGTGGATCATGGGCCTCGGCGGTTTCGGCGAGATCCTTCCCTACCACCACAATCGCGTCACGCTGGATCGTGATCGCAAGGACAAGCATGGCCTGCCGACGCTCACTTTCGACTGCGAGATCGGCGAGAACGAACGACTGATGCGCATCGACATGGCGAACGAGGCCGCGACGATGCTCGAAGCGGCGGGCTACAAGAACGTGCGTGCGCTCGATCGCGGCTACAGCATGGGCCTGGGAATTCACGAAATGGGCACAGCGCGCATGGGCCGCGATCCGAAGACCTCCGTGCTGAACTCGTGGAATCAGGTGCACGCCTGCACGAACGTCTATGTCACCGACGGGTCGTGCATGACTTCGGCCGCGTGCCAGAACCCGTCGCTTACCTACATGGCCTTGACCGCGCGCGCTGTCGATCACGCGGTCCAAGAACTGAAACGCATGAACATCTGATGGCGCAACCCGCATGAATCGTCGCGAAGCAATTCAACGCGTCGCCTTGCTGATGGGCGGCGCGATCTCCGGTCCAGCGCTTCTGGGCGTCCTCAACGGATGTACTCCCAAGAAGGCGGCGGAAGCAAAGTCGCTGTTCCTGTCGGCCGAACAGCTGGCGCTGGTAGCCGAAGTCGCGGAGATCACGATCCCCCGCACCAACACGCCCGGCGCGAAGGATGTCGGCATACCCGCCTTCATCGACCTGATGCTCAAGGATGCCTATCCGAAGGCTGATCAGGAGCGCTACCTCGACGGACTGGCAGCGTTCGAGACGCAGGCGCGCCAGCAACACAGCCGTGGCTTCCTGCAACTGGAACCCGCGCAGCAGACCGCGTTGGTCAGAAGCACAACCGAAGCCGCGCTCGCCGCCGAGGCCGCAAACACGGGTCCCGCCGCTCTGCCGCGGCCCTTTGTGCTCATGACGCGCGAGATGACCCTCCTCGGCTACTTCGTGTCGCAGCCCGGCGCCACGCAGGTCCTGCAATACAACCCGATGCCCGGTCCGTTCCGCGGCTGCGTTCCGCTGAAGGAAGCAGGCAATGGCAAGACCTTCGCAACCGAACAGGTTCAGCGGTTCTGAATCATGAGCAACCTGACGCGACGTAACGTGATCGCCACCACTGCTCTTCTCGCGTCGGGAGTGGCAGGCGCGGCGACGCCGGGCAATGCAGCGAGTGGCAAGCGCTATCTGGTTCACCACGCATTGTTCTGGCTGAAGAACCCGGGTTCGGAGAAGGACCGGGCGCGCCTGATCGAAGGCCTGAAAACGCTGCGACAGATCGATGTCATCCGTGCCCTGCACATCGGTGTCCCTGCCAGCACGGAAAAGCGGGAAGTCGTCGACTCGAGCTTCGACGTCTCAGAAGTGATGTTCTTCGACGACGAGGCCGCGCAGAGCGCCTATCAGTCGCATCCCATCCACCAGAAGTTCGTCGAACAGTGCTCGCACTTGTGGCAGCGGGTGGTCGTGTACGACGCGATGGACCTGTAACTTCGGCATGAAAACCAGTAAGCAGCTGGCACGCAGTAGCGAGAACCTCGACGATCGCAGCGGCAAGCCCCTTTAGGGCTTGCCGTCGTTGCGGCTGTTGGCTACAGGGTGGGAACAGTGCCGCCGTCGATCCGATGCTCGGACGCTGAGATCGAAGCGGACCGCGGGGACGCCAGGAAGGCGATCAGATCGGCAACCTCCTGTGGTTTGGCGGGCCGGCCCACTGGAATTCCTCCCAGCCAATCCATGACGATTTTTTTACCGCCCTCGTAGTCCGTTCCGGCCTCTGCAGCCATGCGCTCCGCAAACGCTACGGAAGCCTCGGTCTCGATCCAGCCCGGCGCAACGCTCAGCACTCGAACTCCCTTCGGCATCACCTCTCTTGCCAGAGACTTGCTGTAGGTAGTGAGGGCTCCCTTGGCAGCGGCGTAGGCGGTAGTGGACTGCGACAGAGGCAGCACGCGCTGGATGGAGCTGACGTGGATGATGACACCTGAGCCTTGAGCCAGCATCGCTGGCAGCAGCGCACGATCCAGACGTACGGCAGGCATCAGGTTCAGGTTCAACTCGGCGAACCAGTGCTCATCACTGATCGCGGCGAAACCGCCAGCGGGAGTTTTCGAGCCGCCGAGCGCATTGATCAGGATGTCGACGCCGCCCCAATCCTGCATGATGGTCTGAGCAAGGTGACTCGTGCCCTCCGCCGTGGACAGGTCGGCAGCTATGTAAGTGACTCCCTCCACCGGCTGCGCTGGCACAGTGCGCGCGGATGTCGCCACCCGAGCGCCGGCCTCCACAAGGGTTTTCACGACTGCAGCGCCAAGGCCCAGCGTGCCGCCGGTAACCACCGCCCGCAGGCCATTCAGGTGAAGGTCGAAGCTCATGCCGTGATCTCCAGGCTGGCGATCAGGCCGCGCTCGAGGCGGAAAGACAACTTCAGCTCGATCGGGCTGCCTGGAAAGGTGCCGGCCGTGTGGCTGCGGACCACATGGGCACCGTCAACCAGTTCCACCGACAAAGGATCGCTGGTGTAGGTGTACAGGGTCGATGACTCGACCTTCCATGCCTTGATCGCGTCACGGCCGGTATGCGTCTGGTTTTTGTCTTTGACGACGCCTTGCGGTGTGAAACAGCGAGCGAGGTTGTCGGGACCTTGCGTATCCGCCGCGAAATACGCGGCTATGGGATCGGGGAGACTGAGCGCTGACATGATGAACTCCTTGGCTGGGACGGTTCACACGATGCGCCTTGGCGAGCATTTCAAGAATCTCTTAGAATCCGAATTGGTTATGTAGAGAATGAAGCATAATGCGCGGGTCCGATTTTGCTGAGCTGAAGGCCTTCGTCGCCATCGTGGAGCGTCAGAGCTTTGCCCGGGCGGCAGAGCATCTGGGGCTATCACCTTCGGCACTCAGTCAGACCATTCGACAGCTCGAAGGCCGCATCGGCGCACGCCTTTTGAATCGCACTACTCGAAGCGTCGCGCCATCGGCCAGTGGCGAACGCCTCTACAGGCGCATAGCCCCGTTGTTTCGAGAGATGGCTGTTGCAGTTGCCGAAGCCGGCGAGGCCACAGGACAGATGAGTGGCACGCTTCGCATCAACACGCTGGGGATCGCGGCGAGAACCATCATTGCGCCCCGGCTTTCACGCTTCCATCAAGTACACCCTGATGTGGTTCTCGACATCGTGGTCGACGACGCGTTGGCTGACATCGTCGTCGGCCGCTTTGACGCAGGCATCCGCGTCGGTGGACAGCTCGAGAAGGACATGGTTGCCATCCGCCTCACGCCCGACCTGAACATGGTTGCCGTGGCGTCTCCGGACTACCTCGCGCGTCGAGGCATACCGAAGTCGCCAGCCGATTTGCACGACCATGCGTGCATCAACTGGCGCCTGCAGGTGGACGGTAGGCACTATCGCTGGGAGTTCAAGAAACGAGGGCAGCGACTCGAAGTAGCGGTGGACGGCCCCGTCGTCACCAATCATGCTGACATCGGCGTTGCTGCTGCGCTGAACGGGCTCGGTATTGCCTATCACTTTGAGCAAGATGGCGTGCGTGAGCTTCTGGCCCAGGGACAGCTGGTCCGAGTCCTCGCGGACTGGTCGATTTCGCGCCCGGGACTGTTCCTCTACTACCCGAGCAGGCGGCATCGACCAGCCCTCCTCGGCGCGTTCATCAACTGTCTGCTGGATCGAAAGCCATTCGACAGGCGCTAGGCTTGAGATGCCGCGAGAAAGGTAATTGGCGGAGAGCCACTCATTTCATCGGCTGCCGGATGACGGTCTTCCACTTCGCTGGGTCCGCGCGGCGGATGTCGCTCAGATAAATCTCATGGTGCTTGCCGGTCAGCGCCGAACGCTGCTCAATGAAGGCGTGGACGCGCTGGATCGTCGGGCCTTCCGCAGCGAACGGACCCACATGCAGTATCTGAGCACATAGGCCTTCGGTGAAATCCTCGAGCCTGAGCGCATCGACGGCGGCGAGCGCCTTCTTTCGCTTCACGTCCAGCATGGCTGACCGGATCACCGCCGCCGCGACGAAGTCGGGCTGCATGATCATCATCGTCCATTTCCACTTCGACCGGTCGTTGGCGATGAACGCGGCCATGTCGTCCGACCACCAGAGACCCTCGAGAGGCATGACCGCATAGTCAAGCGCCTGGGCGCTCTTCTTCACCATGAATTTCGCGGTGTAAGAGACTGAGAACAACGCCTCGACTGCAGCCGAATAAGCCGGCGACGTGTTCGGATCGCCTTCGCCGTCGATCATCAGGAATCGGAATGTCGGGACGTCGACCTGAACCACGTCCTTGGACGGTGGCAGATACAGGTGCTTGAGCTCTTTCTTGAGATCGGCCTTCCGCATTCCGGCTCCTGTCGATGTGCTACTTTCCGCCGCGAGCGGCTGACCTGCTCAACCACTCGCACACGAGCAGTTTCTTCGGAGGTTACCCGCAGTGTCACTAGTCCTCTACGGCCATCCCTTCTCGTCGTACACGCAAAAGGTGCTCATCGCGCTGTACGAGAACGACACACGTTTCGAGTTCCGGTCTCTGGGACCCGACACTCCGCAGAATGCAGCAGAGTGGCTGCAGCGCTGGCCCCTGCAGAAGTTTCCGCTGCTGGTGGACAACGGTCGCAGCGTCGTCGAAACCAGCATCATCATCGAGTACCTGCAGCTGAAGCATCCGGGGCGTGTGCGCCTTCTGCCCGCAGATCCGATGGCCGCGCTCGACGTGCGTTTCTTCGATCGCTTCTTCGATCTCCACATCATGGATCCCGTCCAGTTCGCCGTGGCCGGTGTCCTGCAGCGAATTCCATTGAAGCCCGAGGAAGGATTGGCGCAGGCCCGCGAAAGACTCGAACGAGCCTACGCGTGGGTGGAAACTCAGCTGACCGACAAGACCTGGGCCACCGGAGCGGACTTCACGCTCGCCGATTGCGCCGCCGCGCCTTCTTTGTTCTATGCCGACTGGACGCACCGGATTTCTGATGCGTATCCGTCGCTGCAAGCCTATCGAGCACGCCTGCTCGCGCGTCCGTCGTTCGCTCGCGCGGTGGATGAGGCACGGCAGTATCGGCCGCTGTTTCCGTTGGGGGCACCGGATCGGGATTGAGTTCCGCTCGCAACCCATGCACACGCAAGGCATCTTGGAGCAGCGTGCGAATGAGAGATTCATGCCCCCGCTGCTCCGCTCCAGTTCGAAGGAACGTGCGGGCGCCAATGTGGGTTGACGGGAGTTCCCCCGGGCGAATTTCTCGGGTCGCGGATCGTCGGCTTGTCAGTCGGTGCTCCGATGCTACAATTTGCGCCCTCTTCAGCATCGGTGGGGCTGTAGCTCAGCTGGGAGAGCGCCTCGTTCGCAATGAGGAGGTCAGGGGTTCGAT
>JACZCZ010141659.1_pt1 | contig 40322 bp, 61 predicted proteins | sample 8641811 | NCBI WGS metagenome assembly JACZCZ01 (sample SAMN15324610, study PRJNA640507) | soil metagenome | isolation source: intercropping peanut in the first line | place: China: Luxin town, Laibin City, Guangxi Province | collected 2019-07-25 | depth 10cm m | reverse complement strand
GTTCAATCCCTGCCGCGCCCACCACTCCTTAGACGGCAGAAACCCTAGCATTTCTCGCCCTTCCGCACAACCTTGAAAGCATCCCCTCGCTGGCCAGTGGTCAGAAAGTGGTCAGCCCCAAATGCGCGAGCTTCCCTGCTGACCTGCCGCCAAAGAGTGGTCAGAGCGCGGGTGACATGGCGGAGGCGATTCGGATCGTACTTCGCATAGATGCGTGTTGTGCGAGCCAGCTTCCCCTCATGGCCTAGCAGTTCAACGATCTCGCGCTCCGGCACGCTTTCGTCAGCGTAGAGAATCGTCGCGACGGTGTGCCGGATGGTTTTCGGGTACACGTCCGCAGACAACCCGAGCGCCTTGCGCATGTTCCGCCAGGCGGTCTTACGGCTGCCGACTGGCTCCGGTGCGGCCTTCGTCCACGCGCGCAACACGGGTTGCAGCGGTCGGATCGCGGGCAAGATGGAATTCCGCTTTCGGGTCTGTGGCGATGCGCCGGGCTGTAGGTCGATCAGCTTGCGCTTGTCGTCGTACTGCTTGGCGGGATCGAACGCGAGTGCGGCCATCGGCCTGACGGCGGTGGCCAGTTGCAGCGCGCCGAAGCGAAACAGGCCGGGGTTGTGCGAGGCAAACCAGGCCATGCGCGCAAGCTCGTCGATCGACAGGACCCGTTCGCGCGGTGGCGACATGTACCGCTCGTCCAGGTCCGATATCCGAGGGGCGAGCGGGATGCGCAGGTTCGCCTCGGCGTGATGCACGGCAGCGCGCACATCGTTGATGTTCCGTTGCACCGTGGCGCCCGAAACACCTTCGCTCGAGTAATCGAATTGCTCGCCGAACCACGCGAGGTTGAAGTCGTGCGCGCCCATGCGCCACTCGCGGAAGCGCTCGAACAGAACGGGCGTCAGGTCCGTCACAACAGCCCTCGCGCCGGCAGCGTCCTGAATGAGGAAGGCCAGGAATGTCCGTAGTGAGCGCGAAGTCTGATCGCTGTTGATGGCCTTGCGACCCTTCTCGCGCCAGTAGTTGATGAGCATCGCGGCCACTTCGGCCTCGCCGGGATCTTGCCGGCCAAGCGACTTTTGCTGGTCGATGTAGGCGTCCATGATTCCACGGGCCGCATCCTCATCTAACGAGCGAGTGCTTCGATATACGACTGTCCCTCGCTCCGCCCGGGCAATCTGCCAGAACGGCGATTTTCCATCGCGGCGTCTGTCGAGCCAGTATGGGTCTCGCCGGTAGGGTGAATCTTCGCGGGGCATAGTTCCTCGATTTCGCGCGACACAACCAGGTTGAGCGCACCATAGGCCGTCAGTTCGCGCAACTGCTCAAGTGTGAATGTCGCGCCAGTCTCGTTTCGGAGGGCGCGGCGCCATTTCGAGGCGATCGACTTCGCCGTCATGCCGAATAGGGCCTGTGGTTGGGCGTTGGCATCAGGGCGCATCGCTTTCAGCGACCGCGCTTTCGCCCTTCGGGTCGAGCCCGCAAGCGGTCTCGCCGGTTCCCGCTTCAATCGCTTGCGCGGTGCGAACGGCCGCCAGTGCGGGTTCAAGCACTTCGTCGGTGCAGTTGAAGCAACCCTCGAAACCGTACATGCCGTGGCGGCAGCGGTCGTTCTTGCCGACCCCCATCGGGTTGCCCTCGACCGCGATAGCCAACGCCGCTTCCGCCTGTCCAAGCGCCGTCAGCATCTCCCGGATGCGATCAGCCGCACCGTCGAGAAGCAGGCAAATGTTCGGAGGCAGATAATCGTCCGCCTCGCTGTAGACCGTGAGGTGCGCCAGCAGGGCCTCATCGCGTTCATTGGTTGTGTTCGCGTAAGCGATGCGCACAGCATCGATGACGGTATCGATGTTGTCGATTAGCGCGTCTTCGAGATTACCGTATGCGCGCAGGCGCCTGCCCTCAGGGGCGTTGCGCCACGCTGCCACCAGTTCCAGAAGCTCGTTCGCCAACGCGCTAGGGACTAGCGGCTCTGCCTGAGACCCGCAGGGGCTCAGCCCGGAGGGCGCAGGCCCGGTCGACGAAGTCGAAGCGCCCATATCCTGGCTCATTCCCCCTCCCCCACTACAGGAGAGGACTGGCTCTTGAGGGCGCGGACATCGCGAGCGAAGGCTTCAAGCACGTTGGCGTATTTCTTGCCGCTCGCTTCGTTGTCGGCTGCGATCCCGGCCATGCGAGAAGCAACCGCCGCTCGGTCAGCCATGTTTGCAACCTCGTGCAACGTCTCGTCGCGCACCCCATCTCGATCAAGTGATGGCTGGCGGGAGAGGGCTTCGATCAGGTCGGCTGCTCGCTCGGCGAGTCGCGCGTAACGACCGCTCGTCTCCGGGTCGATTATTCCGGCGTCAATTAGTGAACCGATGCCGGGATCGAGGAAGCGTACAACAACGCCTACCAACCCGCTCTCCGCCCCTTGTGGTTGGGAGAGGCGGGCTGCTTCGGCGACACGCTTCCACGCAGCCATCGTGGCGGGGTTCAGGTGCGAAGTGTTCTCCGGCGGCAACTGATCGACGCGGCAGTTCATCCACGCCGCCAGCATTGCCAACGCAACAGGATCGCGCGTCAAATCGTCCTGGCCCGCCGCCAGTTCCAGCATCTCACTTCCCATGTTGATTGCCTCCCTTCTCGCGCTCGGTGAGGGCGGGCGACCCGCATGGGGAAAGTTGCTCGCCAGTGCTCCGCTGCCATGTGCCCACTTGCCGCTCGCGGCCATGTTCGTTCTCCGTCATTTCTTGGGGTGTGGGCGGCATGCTCGCGATCAGGCACATGTCGCAGCCTGGAATGTATCGACTATGCCACGGGCACGATTTCAGACCGGCAGCCATCACTCTTTCTCCTGCGCTTGAGATGCGAGGAGGTTGCGGACGGCGAGGCCGATGCGGCCCAGCATCGTGCGGCGCTTGAAGTACCGCCTGCGCGGCCCGCAAAAGTCGCTGTCGTCGTACCGGGTCTCGTAAGCCTGCAAGTATTCGCGAACCGGATCGCGTCGGCACATTACCCCGAAGGCGAAGCGGCATTGACCGCACGCCGCTACCTTCTCCGCGCTCATCGGCTGTGCGGGGGTGGTCGGAAGTGGTGCGGTTCGGTCGAACATGTCTTCGCCGTTGACCATGCGCGTTTCGAGCTGGCAGGCGTCGCACACGAAAGCGCTCTCGCCGCGCCTCATCCGGCGAAGGCCCGAGCAGCGCCCACAGTACGGCAGGTAGCCGGGTTCGCCGACTGACGGGGAACGGACGCTCACCCGACCTCTCCCCCACGCTGACGGGAGGCTTCGAGGGCGGCTCGGGCGAAGCCGCGAGCAAGTTCTTGGGCCATGCTGTTGCCGCCGGGTATCCAGTCAGGCTTACGGCCCCCAAACCATGTCCCGAACTGCCAGTCTTCGTAAATCGCCTTCGCTGCCGCCTCCACCGCATCGACTGTCGGGCTTAGGGTGGTGAGGAAGACTGGTGTTGTGCATGTTCCGCTCGGCGCATGGTACATTACAGACCCGTTGCGCTCGTATTCTGTGCGCCGCGACAAGTGCTCTCGACAGACGTACCCAACCGGCTCCCCCGCCAGCCCTGCATCGGGTGTCGTCTCGGTCCCGTTTCGGGCAAATTCGATCAGCTTTCCGATGCGCCCGGCGAGATCGGGCCAAGAGCCGTCAGCATCGGCCTGATCGACGCGCATCGCCCTCGCAAGGTCGGAAACGAGGTTGCCGACATGAGCGAGTTCCTGCCGCATGGCATCGTTTTGGCTGACTGCCGCGCTCAGCAACGTGCTGTCGGGTGTCGGCTCGGTGGGGCGGGACTGCCATTCAGCAATCGCATCGGCCCTGCGCGTCCTGCGCGGTCCACTTGCGCCGCAGTTCTGGCAGTGGACAGCGAAGCCAACGATTGAGCCACCTTGAGCCGCAACGGCCGGCCACGCCGCTTTGCACCACGGACACGCAGCCAGATCGCCGGGTGTCGGGGGTGTGGGGTTGGTCTGGTTCATGGGCGCGCTCCGAACAGCCTGGCGAAGAAGCCGGGCGCTTGAACCACGGGCATCGTAGGCCGCTCGACGTGCGACTGACGCAGGCGCTCAGGTGCACCGAGATGCGCCGGCCTGCCGTTGCGTGTGGCGATCGCGTTGCCTCGGATGCGGGGCGTGATGGTCTTGACGCGGGGTTTCATGCGCAAGCCGCCGCGACGGCCGGACCCGTTATCTGGAACGGCACGATCACGATTGTCGGTTCAAGATAGACGACCTCGATCTTGCCATTGGCCGGGTTGAGCATCTGCCACCACGTCGCCGAGGCGTTATCAGGTAGGTAAAGACCGTTCGGCTCAGGTTGGGCGAATGCGAAGTCGGCGACCGTCCCGCCGGAATAGCGAGCGAAGTCCTCGGGCGGGGTCGAGCGCGTGCCGTAAGGTACGCCGTAGCCGATCCCGCGACCGAGGCAGGTTAGCCGCCCATCGAGCCCCTGCACGTAGGCGAAAGTCGTCGTGGCCCGGTCGGTGCGTTCGTAAATGTCCCGCACGAGCTTCTTCTGCTGCCACTGCGAGAGGGCAGGCATTCCGACGGCGCGGTCCGCCTCTGACGACAGTTTGTCTACGGCCGCAGTCTGGCGCTGGCGGGCCTCATCGACGGGGCCGCAACCGACCACTGCGAGGCTGGCGCACACTGCACCGAGGGCGATTTTACCGTACGTCATGGAGGCACTCCTCGATGTGCTGAGGGAGCTCGCCTGTGAAGCGAGCCGAACGAAGGCGGATCGTCTCGGCAAGGACGGCCTTCTCGCCCTCGTCGTCAGTGAGTTTGCGCTGACGGCACAGTTCGTCGAGATCGACCGCCATACCTTGCTGGTAAGCGCGGCTTTCCTCGTAAACTTGGCGTCGGGTCTCCTCGGCGTACTTTGCCATCGGGCGTCCAGCCACGAGACCGAACCAGTTGGTTGCGGCGCCGAGAAGTAGTAGCCCGGCAAACGCACCAAGACCCGCGAGGATTGAGGCGGAGGTCTTCATCTTATTCCTCCCCCCTCGCCGGCCTCGCCGAAGGGGTCGTCGTCATCAGTGGCGAACGACGCGCGCTTGGCGTTGAGCGCTGCCATTGCGGCTTCGTGCGCTTCGGGGATTTCGAGGGCGAGCGCTTCGAGCTTGCCGCTCATGCTGTCGGCGTAGGCGTTCAGCTTCTCGAGGCTAGGCGCGCGACCGACGGCGGCGATGAACTTGTGTGCCCATGCGCCGAGGTCGTCGGCGGCGGGTTTCGGGGTGTCGGGCAGGGGCAGGACGACATGCGGCTTGCGCTGCGCCCTGGTGGCCGTCAGCGACATGATGACGCGGCCATCGTCCAGTTTGTCCGCCGGGATGTCGGTCATGTGGCTGATGCGGATGCCGCCGACTGCGTCCTTGCCGAAGCGGACGTTCGGATCCCGGTAGAGCGTCAGTGACCGCCCGATGTACTTGCCGGCATCAGGACCCCAGATGTGGACCAGGACGCGGCTCATCGACTTGCACGGCCGGAAAGCCTTCTTACTGCCCTCGAAGTAGATGTCGACGGGCTGCTCTTCGCCGGCCTTGATCCGCACCTCGTTGATGGTGATGGTCGTCGGCCCTGCGATCAGGTCGTCCGCGTTGATCTGGTCGCTCTTCGGGATGATGACGGAACTCATGTCGTTCATGATGCTGCTCCTTGGCTGACACGCTCGATGGTCGCGGCGCCGAGAGGCGTCGTGACGTAGTCCATGCCGAGCGCGGCTTTGTAGACGTCGAGGATCGCCTCCATCTCGGCGCGATCGTCGGGCTTCATCTTCCGAAGGCGCACGATTTGGCGCATGATCTTGGCGTCGTACCCGACGGCCTTGGCCTCGGCGTAGACGTCGCGGATGTCGTCAGCGATGCCCTTCTTTTCCTCCTCAAGGCGCTCGACGCGCTCGATGAGGAGGCGCAGGCGATCGTCGCTGCTGTTGTGGCCCACGGTCATATGTACATCTCCTGTTCGATCCGACGCTCGGTCGGGATCAGCTTCGGCATCGAGGCCAGCGTGGCGTGATATTCGCGCTCCTTGTCCGCCAGCTTCGCCTCAAAGGCGGTAGCGGCAGCAACGATGGCTTCCTGAACCGCGGGGTCCGGCTCGACCCGGGTGACGAACATAGGCAGCCCGCCTGAGTAGCTGACGAAGTCGATCCACTTGCGCTCCGTCACCAGCAACGCAGTCTGCAGCTGCATCTTGTACTCGTCGGGCACGCCGTTCTCGGCGATCGTCTGGACCTGGTACTTCTGCCGGCGCGACTTGCATTCGATGAGACCATCGTCGCCGACGAGCGCGTCGGGCGAGTATCCGATCGTGAAGCCCCAACGGTCGTTCGTCACGAAGCCGCAAGTCTGCGTCGGCGCGTGGTTCGCGCTGTAGAGCTTGCGGGCTTCCTTCTCGTCCTCGTGCCCGCGCAGCATGTCGTCGCTGTAGAAGTGAGGCTCGACGTACTTGGTGATGCGCTGCGCCAGCATCTCCCACAGGTGCGCGCGGGTCTTGTCGTTGTCGGCGATCTTGAGCGTCGGCGTGATGACGAGCTTCATTTCGGAAGCCGTCAGCAGTCCGCGGCGAGACGCTTCCCACTCGTCCGAGCCCTGAATGAGGTCGCGGTGATAGGTGATCGTCATCGCGTCTCGCCCTGATGCGCCGCGTCTCCTCCGAACGCGGGCGCGAGGGATGCCGAGGTAGGGGAGACCTCAGAGGGTGGCAGGGGAAGCGGGGTTGTGGAGCGCGCGAGGAGCGCCCGCGTTTCTTGCGCGGTGTCCTCTGTCACGATGTCAAAGTGATGCTTGGCGGCTTCGGCCTTCCAATGCCGTTCGGACACGATGCCGGGTTGGACGAAGCGGTCGTAAGAGTACTTGCCCGGGATCTCGGCAACCCTCGGCAAATTCTTGAGCATTGCATCCCACTTGAGCAGGAGGAACGGGCCCTTGAGGCCGATAACCGCTTCGTCGATCAGTTGGCGTTTCGGCTGAAGCGCCCACCGCGTCGGCTCATGTCGCTCGAACGGCTTGTCTTCGTCCCAGGAAAGCAACTCGGTGCCGTTCCAGTTGCCGTCTTGCATCTGAAACACGAACTCGCGGCCTTCGATCGTAATGATCCCATGCGCTCGACAGTTGATCGCATCTATGCGGTCATGGTCGAGAAGATGGACGTTATCGGGCTTGCCGTAGCCGCCAGTGGCTTCTGCCATCGCGGTCATGGCGTCCTCGCGCAAATGCTCGGGAACATCGCGGGCGAAGGCTTCGTACGGGTCGCTCACGGCAGCACCACCCAAACGCCGACACCGACGGCAAGGACGAGTGCCATCGCAGCAGCTTCGGCCAGCACGCGACGCGCGCCTAACTGTCGCACGGCGAGCGCGAGCGGGCGGAGGTAGGGGGTCATCAGAATGTGTCCTCGTGGCGCTGGTCGTACTCGCCGCACCACGCGTCCGCCGAAACCGAGGGAAACGCGTCGTATCCGATGGCATCGGTCGTATTGATGACCGGCCCGCGCGGGGCATACCGGCGGCACTCAATCGAGGTGCTGTAACGCTCGCCCTCGACCTCGGAGTAGCGGCTCTCGCTGAAGTACGTGTACTTGTCGCCCTTGCGCCAAAGCACATGTCCGAAGCGGCAGGTTTCGCAGGACGCGCTCACGACGCCCACTCCTTCTGCAACTCAGCCCACCGCACCGGGTCGGTGTCGCGCAGTGATGCAATGTGCCGCTCAAGCGTGTACGAAGGGTCGCACTCGCGGGGTTTGGTGGCGGGCAGGCTGTCCACCGCCGCCGCGAAGTGGGCCAAGGTCTGCTGGTCGGTCATGCGGCGGACGCCTCATCGGAGACATCAGCCCACCTGCGGCCAGCAAGGATGCCGTGGACGTAGGATTTGCTCACACCTACTTCTCGCGCGACTTTTCGGGTCGACTGGCCGTCCCGAGCGAGACGGCGGATCTCTCTAACCAAAGCGGGCGTCATTTTGAGTGCGACGCGCTTGTTGCGCTGTTGCTCTAGGTGGGTAGCCCATCGGCAGTTTGTCGGAGAGTAATCGCCATCGCAGTCCTTGCGATCGATCGTGAGACTGTCTTCATACCCACTGTGGGCCGCCCAAGTTGCGAACGCGCAGAAGTCGCGCCACTCAGGGCAGACTTGGATGCCGCGGCCGCCGTAATGGGCAAAGCCTCTATAGAGAGGCCTCTCGCATCGACCGCGCATTGCGCGCCAGATGCTGTAAAGTCTCGACCCAGAGAGACCATGTCGAGAAGCGCGACCGTTAATTGTGTCGGCGCGCAGACATCCGCACGATCTGACTCTGTGGCTGATCAAGTCCGCCGCCTGGGTATCCTTAATGCCGCCGCAAGCGCAGCGGCATTGCCACAGCCTCCGGCCTTTCTGGGACCGTGTAGGCGCGAGTCCCACAACGCTGAGCAACCCGAAGGTCCGCCCCTGAAGGTCATGCGGCCGCATAACGGCGCTCCCTCATAAAGCGGCGGTGCGCGTGCGAAAGCCGCACCAACTCAGCGTCGGTCAGGAAAACCCGCTCAGCCCCACCAACCGCAACCGTAACGCTGCGAACCTCACCCCACGGAACGAACCGTGCGAACCCGTCATGCGAAAGCTCGACGCCCTCGCTGGTCACGCCGCGAACGTCCGCGTCCACGCTGTTCACGAGGTGCAGCACGTCGACGCGCGAACCGTCAGTGCGGTGGATCGAGCGCATCGTACCGACGTACGGACGAAGCAGCGCGGCTAGCTCGGTTGGGGTGGTGGCCTTGGCCATCGTTGGTCTCCAGCGGCGTGGTGCCGTTGAGACCGGTATGGGGGAGATTTCCCCCGCCGTCAATAGCTAATTGGGGAAATTTCCCCCTATGGCTGTTTTGGCATCACGAACAGGACGGGGGACGCCCATTCGACCTCGACGTTTTCCATGTCCGGCGCGTTCAGCGATCGGAGGGTGTAGCGGCTCGCCTCGCTGCCCGGCGAGAGGATCTTGAGCCAGGTCCCGCCGTCCGCCGTCCGCACCGCACAGTACCGGTTGAGGTAGGCTGGCAGGATTCCTTCGTGATCCCGCCTCACGTAGATCACATCGCCGTCTTCGTATTTCGGGAGCATCGACGAGCCGACGACCTGCAGGGCCATCACTCGCCCGGAAACTAGAGGAGGCCTCGGAACAGAGGGGAAGCTTTCGATATCGCTCAATTCTAAGTCCGGGTCGGCAGTGAATAGTATCTGCCCGCCTGCTCCTACATTCCCAAGAACCGGTACTTTAAGACCAGCACCGGTAAGCTGGTCAACCGGCATTTCCAAAGCTTCAGCGATCTTCCTTAACGTTCCGATACCGGGGTTGTCCGTGCGCGTCAGCAAATCGCGCACCGCGCTCTCGCTCAGCTCGGCGGCCTTCGACAGGCTGCGCCGGCTGAAGCCTTTCTCGCGCATGGCTCGCTCAATCTCTTCGCGAATTGTCTCGATCTCCGGCATGGGGGAAATATCGCACGGGTAGCGGCTCCACCGCGACTCGCGAAATATCCCCGGACAGCCGTTGACAACGGGGGATATTTCCCCCATCAGATGCGCATGTCTACCCTGCTCGATGACATCGCCACGTTCTGCGAAACTCATAGCCTGAGCGATCGCCAGTTCGGCGAGCTGTTCGCGAACGACAAGAATCTCGTCCCCGACCTGCGAGGTGACAAGCGGGAACGGCCCCGGCGCCTCTGGCCCGAGACCGAGGCGAAGATCCGTAATGGCATGGCAGGGTATCGCCCGCAGGCAGACGCAGCATGACCGCCGCCGCATGCCGGACGGCACCACGGGCGCACATTCGGGCGCCGTCCGACGCGATAACGCCCGAGCGCCTGCGCGAGTTGCTGGATTACGAGCCAAGTACGGGTCGGCTCACCTGGCGTGTGCGGTCGGGCGAAGACGGGCTCACCCGCCGTTTTAACGCCACTTGGGCCGGGAGGCCCGCGCTCGCCTCGAAAACCCGTGACGGATACCAGGCCGGCGGCTTGTTGGGCCTGAAGCTGTTGGCGCACCGCGTATGCTACGCAATCGCGCACGGGCGCTGGCCGTCCCAGTTCATCGATCACATTAATGGCGATCGCTCGGACAACCGAATTTTCAATCTGCGCGAGTGTTCTCGCCTGCAGAACAACTGCAATTCCCGATCCTTCGGAAAGTGCGGTTTCAAGGGCGTCAGCACCGACAAGGGGCGATGGAGGGCGCGAATTGGCGTCAGCGGCCGCAAGATGCGGTTTCTCGGGTTGCACGACACGCCTGAAGCGGCGGCTCGCGCTTACGACCGCGCGGCACGGGAGCTTTGGGGAGATTTCGCGAAGCTCAACTTCCCCGATGAAGCACTGCCCCAGTCTCTCGACCTCATCCAACCCACGCCACCCGTACCCAGCCCTTCCGGCCAAGGCGTGGCAAACTCCGGGACCGCGCCCTTCGAGGTCGCACGCAATGCTGCTGCGGTCCCGGCCCCTTCTTTCCATGAAGCTCTGATTAGCGCGGAGGCGCCACACGATCATGCGTGACGAAACCGATATCGTGCGGGATCGGCAACTCGCCATCCGCCGTGAACTCGACCGGCGTGGCATCCTGCTCAAGACCGTCGCTCTCGACGCGGGCATGTCCTACTCGACCGTGCAATCCTACTTCCCCGGCGAGAAGAACGCTGTCCCGGCGACCATGTCGGTGGCGGCGCTGTACTGCCTCGTCGGCGCGATCCCTGACGACCTGCTGAGCCTGCTGCTGCCCGCTGGTCGCGCCATCGTGCAGATCCCCGAGGGCATCGACCACGACGCCGTCTGCGAGGCGATGCAGGAATACCTTACCGAGAAGGCCCGCGCACACCGCCCCGAGAGCGAGTGCGGCCCGGCGATCGGCCCCGGCGAAGACACCACCCTGCGCAGCAAGCTGACGCTCGTGCAGGCGGCTGCTTGAAGGAGAGAGATGTGACCCGAACCAACCCCATGAAGCATCCGGAACGCCGTAAAGCATTCGACGAGGCGGTGCTGGCACTCCGGAAGTTGTCCCCGAACGCGAGCGACGATTGGGTCCAGGACATGGCTCGTCGGCAGGCGCGGACTGTTGCCGTCGTAAAGAAGTCGAAGCCGGCTCGCCGTCGAGTGTGCGTTGCGCAGACCTACCGTCTGCGGACTCGTGCTCAACGCTCCGGCGCGCACCGGCTCAAGATGTCGGTCAAGTACGGAACTAAGCAGCCGAACGCCCGGCCGGTTCACGTGCTCGCTAACCTCTCGCGCTACCATCCCGACTACGGCTGCACGCCTGCCGAACACGAGCGCCGGAAGCGGGCGGCGTGACCCCGACCTCCCGCGCCCGCCTCGTCGTGCTGTGCTGCCTCGCTGCGTTCTGGATCGCGGTGGGCGGGCTTGTGGCTTGGGGGTTGAGTTGATGCCGGGTCGTCTCCACCAGGCCGCCAACCGCTTTGACGCTCTGATGCGTCGGAGAATGGACCAACTCGCCGAGCGCGTCGCCAATGGCGCCAAGCCTACTCTCGCAGGTCGCGAGATGGGTCTCAGCGCGGGTCAGACCGCGCGAGTGTGGGCCAACATCAAATCCAGTTTGGGGGAGCAGGCGGTCTAATGGCGAGCCTCCCGAAAACCTGCGCCGACTGCGGCACCATCTTGAACCGGCGCAATGCGTCAGGTCTTTGCCGATCGCACGCGGCGGCTCGAGCGATGCAGTCGCCGGAGATGCGCGAGAAGGTCTCTCGAGGCCGCCGCCTGCGCTTCCAATCCGATCCCGAGTTTCGCGAGCGTGAGGCTGAACGGCTGCGTTCCGTCCGGCCGATGCGCACCAACGTCGGCGGCAACCTCGTGGAAGGACGTCTGTGGGAACTTGGGAACGCTTCGCGGCCTGCAGGGTCTCCCTCGCGCATGTTGGCCGGGGCGAAGACCCGCTCGCGCCGTGCGATCAACGCGGGCTGTCCTCCGCACCTGGTCGACGAATACTACTTTCTGACCCGCAAGAAGCACCTCTCGCAGGCCGACGCCATCGCCGCAGTGCAGGCTCAGGAGCAGGCCGACCTACAGCGCTGGCGGCGCACTGTCGGTGCAGCATGAGCACTGCCAGCGCCAGTGGCGGCCGAACGACTTTTCCCCGAACTGTCCCCTCGATAGCTGGGGGTTCGTCAACCTGTGCTGTAAATGGATTGCCGACTTTTCAAGCGAGGTCGGCATGAGATCCTTCCGCAGGCGCGCCACCGCACCGAAGACGACCAAGCAACTGCAGGCCGCGCGCCTTGCCGAGCGCCGCAAGCAGGCGCAGCGTGACCAGCTCCGAGGCGTATTGAACGCCGCATTCGCTCGCGCGCCGGAGGCTCCGAATGATTGAGCTTCCCTTTCCTCCGGCGTCTCTCTCGGGACACGCAAAGGGCCACTGGCGCGAGAAGTCAGGCCCGACCGCCAAGCATCGCGCCTGGGCCTACGCGGCGACGAAGGCTGTCCGGTACATGCCGCCGGCCGCCGGGGACATTTCGATCCACGTCACGTTCTACCCGCCCAACAACCGCGGCGACCGGGTCAACTTCCCGAACCGCATGAAGCCGTACTTCGACGGGATCGCCGAGGCGCTTGGCGTGAACGATGCGCGGTTCTTGCCGCATTTCCATTTCTGCGCGCCAGTCGGCGAGCCCGGCCGGGTTGAGGTGAGGATCGGCACGTGATCCACGAACCCAACCTCCCCGACCTCGACACGTTCGACCTCAAGTCCTTTGCCCGAGGCGTCGTGCTGAGCGGTATTCTGGCGGCCGCGGATGACCCGGGCGTGATGAAGGAGCGCGTCCTGCTCGCCCGCCAGTGTGGTTTCCTGAGCGACGAAGAGACCAGCGAATGGATCGCTCGTCACGGTCTGGAGGCCGCATAGATGGCCGCGATCCCCTACATGCCGCTCTACGTTGCGGACTACCTGTCCGACGCCGCGCATCTCTCGACTGTAGAGCACGGCGCCTACCTGTTGCTGCTCATGACGTACTGGCAACGTGGTGAACCCCTGCCTGATGACGACAAGAAATTGGCCCGGATCACCCGCCTCGAGCCCCGCACCTGGGCGCGCGTCAAACCCGTGATTTCTGAGTTCTTCGAAGTTTCTGACGGGAAATGGTTGCAGAGCAGAGTGGAGCGCGAGCTGTCGAACGTGCGCGCTAACTCATTGAAAAAGCGCAAAGCAGGTCTAGCACGTGCTGAACAGATGCAGAGCGAGCGCTCAGCAGGCGCTCAGCGATCAGATACAGATACAGATACAGATACAGTAGTTCCGTTTCCTAACGGAAACGGCGCCGCAGCCGATTCAGACGCCGCATTCTGGGACAACGCGAAGGCCTATCTCGGCAAGTCGCGAGCCTCGATGATCGGCAAGTGGTGTCGCGACTACGGCCAGGCCGAAACCGCTCGGGCAATCACCTCGGCCCAGATCGCGCGGGCCGTCGATCCCATCCCCTACATCGAACGTGCACTTCGGGGCGGCTCGCAAGGCTACGCCGAGGGGCATTCAGGAGTTCCCCTGTGACCGAGGACCACGAATGGACTGGCGACCAACCCGCACAGGCAAACACCTCTGCCCCCAGTGCAGCGCGACCCGCAAGCACAAGCGCGACCGCTGCCTCAGCGTCAGCCGCGACGGCGACGCCTGGGTCTGGTTCTGCCACAACTGCGGATGGGCAGGAGGCGACCGGCCTTCATCCGAAGCACATCGAATGGATCGAAGCCCGAGGGATTTCCGCGGACCTCGCTCGCAAGCTCGGCCTGACCACCGTTTCGGAGAGCGGGGCCAACTGGCTGGCGGTGCCCTACGTCGAGCGCGGCAAGACGGTGAACCACAAGTACCGCCTGACTTCCGAGAAGCGCCACCGCATGGACCAGGGCGCGCGCCTGACCCTGTGGAACCAGGACTGCCTGCTCGGGGACAGCAACCAGCCCGTGGTCATTTGCGAGGGCGAGTGGGATGCGATGACTGCGCTCGAGCTGGGCTGGGAGCGCGTGGTCTCGGTTCCCAACGGGGCGCCCTCCGAGGCGAGTGACGACCCGGCCAACGCCAAGCGCTACGAGTTCCTGTGGGAAGCACGCGATCTGCTCAATCGCTGCGATCGGTTCATCCTCGCGACCGACGACGACCCCGCGGGCAAGGCTCTTCGCGCCGACCTGATTGCGATGCTCGGCGCCGATCGGTGCAACTTCGTCGAATACCCGTTCCCGTCGAAGGATCTCAACGAGGTCCTCGACGATCACGGCCCCGACGCGGTCCACAAGTGCTTGCGCGAAGCCAAGCCCTGCCCGGTACGCGGTCTCTACCGCATGTCCGACTTTCCCGACATGCCTGAGATCCGCGGCATGGCGCTCGGAATCGACGCGCTCGCCGGGAAAATCGAGATCGTCGCCGGCACCGTCACCGTGTTCACCGGGTACGCCAACATGGGCAAGACCTCCGTGATGAGCACGATCGTCGCTCATGCCATCGCGCACGACTTCCCGGTCTGCATCGGCAGCTTCGAAACCGCTCCGAAGCCTATCCTCCGGGACAGCATCGCCCGCGCCCTGATCGGCTGCAGCGCGAACGATTTCCCGCGTCACCCCCAACGCCATGCAGCGTTCGCTACCATCGAAAGTCACGTCACCGTCATCAGCAACTCGCTCGACGAAGAGCTGGAGTTCGACATCGACGCATTCCTCGAGCTTGCCCGGGTTTCGGTCCAGCGAGACGGGTCCAAGCTTATCTGCATCGACCCGTGGAACGAGCTTGAGCACAAGCGCCGGCACGATGAAACTTTGACCGAGTACATCGGCCGCGCAATCCGCGCCGTGAAGCGATTTGCCCGGCGACACAACGTCGCGGTGTGGATCGTCGCGCACCCGACCAAGCCTCAGAAGGGCGTCAACCAGATGCCCTCGCTCTACGACGTTTCCGACAGCGCCAACTGGTCCAACAAGGCCGACTACGGGCTCGTCTATCACCGCAAGGACAAGAGCAAGAACGAGGCGCAAATCGCGGTCGTGAAAGTCCGCATGGGCCTGCCTGGCGAGTGCTGCGTCGAGACCGTGATGTTCGACCACCACAGCAGCCGGATCGCACGGCATCACGCATACCACTCGGAGGACGCATGACCGCCCCCACCACCCCGAGGCCGCGATGATCCAGGTGGCGCCGACCGATCGCTGGTGCATCCTGCGCTGCAGCGGATCCAAGACGCTCGAGCTTGCGGCCAGTCTCAACGAGGCCGGGTTCGAGGCTTGGGCGCCGGTGGAGACTGTCACCAAACGCGTGCCTCGCGCGAATGTGAAGCGCAAGGTCGCGATAGCCCTGTTGCCGGGCTACGTGTTCGTGAGGGCGCGTCACGTGCTGGACATCCTCGCGCTTCTGAACGATCCGACCAAACCGTTGGGGAAGGCAACGCTCGTTCGTGAGCCGGAGCGGATCCCGTTGGTCTCGGATGCTGCGCTTGCCCCCCTCCGCCTGGCGGAACGCTACCGTAAGCCGCTTGAGCGAAAGCTGACCCCCGGCGAAAAAGTCAGGCTCACCGAGGGAGCATTCGCCGGCTGCAATGGCGTGGTGGAAACAGCCCGCGGTAAATTTGCGATGGTCCTGATCCCCGGCTTCCGCATGCCGCTGAAAATAGCTGAGTGGCACCTCTTGCGTGAGGATTCCAGTTCAGGTACAAGGCTCGCTGCGTGAATGGCTTAGGCCATGATCGCGCCGCCGTGATGCGGCCTGACGCAAAGTACGCTGCCCTCGAGGAAGTGCGACGGCCCAGGCAAATGCTCCGGCAGCACCCTGCGATAGCTATGCAACAATCCACCCCATTCGGCCACGGTCCCTGCGTGGTCGAGCCCGCAGCACCACCTCTCATCCTCTCCCGATGGTGCCGTGCTCGCGGGCGAACTTTCCACACCAACAAGCGGCGACCCGGAAACGGACCTGCGGAGGTGAGTACCGATGGCTGACCCCGTAAAGTACGGCCCGGAAACGGGCTTCGGTGCACAAAAGGGCAAAGGCCGGCCGAAAGGCGTCCCGAACAAGACCACCGCACTGCTCAAGGACGCAATCCTTGCGGCTGCGGCAAAAGCGGGCGGTACAGACGGCCTCGAAGGCTATCTCACTGTTCAGGCAACGAAAAATCCGCAATCGTTCCTTCCGCTGCTAGGCAAGGTGCTCCCGATGCAGGTAACCGGCGACGGAGGCGGAGCGCTCATCGTCGAGATCCGCAAGCCCGGTGTCTAGGCTATCGCTCCCGCATCAGTGGGAGCCTCGTGAGTACCAGCAACCGCTCTGGAAGTATCTGCACGGTGGCGGCAAGCGGGCGATTGCGATTTGGCCGCGGCGCCACGGCAAGGACGACGTCGCGCTGCATTTCTCGGCCTGCGCGGCCCATGAACGGGTGGGGACGTACTGGCACCTGCTCCCCCAGCAGAACCAGGCCCGCAAGGCGATCTGGGACGCGATCGACCCGCACACGGCGCAACGCCGGATCGACAACGCGTTTCCGCACGCGCTGAGAGAAACGACCCGAGAGCAGGACATGATGATCCGGTTCAAGTCCGGGTCGACGTGGCAGGTGATCGGGTCGGACAATTTCGATGCCCTGGTGGGTACGCCGCCGATTGGTGTGGTCTTCTCGGAATGGGCGCTCAGCAATCCGCAGGCATGGTCGCTCATCCGGCCGATCCTGCTCGAAAACAATGGTTGGGCGCTGTTCATCACCACGCCGCGCGGTCGCAACCACGCGCACCGCATGTTCGAAATGGCCGGCCCATCCGAAGGCTGGTTCGCGGAACGCCTGGTAGCCACCGAAACGGGGGTATTCGACGCCGCGGCGCTGGCGACGGAAAAAGCCGAACTGATCCACGAGCGCGGCGAGGAAGACGGCGAGGCGATCTTCCAGCAGGAGTACATGACCTCGTTCTCGGCCGGTCTGCCTGGTGCGTACTACGCCAAGATCATCGACCAGTTGGAAGCCGGGGGGCGGATAGGCTTCGTTCCGTACAACCCCGCCAAGCAAGTTCACACGGCTTGGGACCTGGGCCGCAACGATGCGACGGCAATCTGGTTCGTGCAGTCCAACGGCTCGGGTTGGGACGTGATCGACTACCACGCCAACACCAGCGTCGGCATCGACAAGTACGTCATCGAGCTCAAGGACAAGGGCTACAACTACGGCGAGCACTTGCTTCCGCATGATGCTGAAAACGAGCAGCTGGGCATCGCGCTAGGCAGTATCGAGCAGACGATCAAGGCGATGGCGCCTGGCTGGAAGGTTCGCGTCGTCCCTCGGACCAAGTCGGTGGCGAACGACATCAACGAGGTTCGCCAGATCCTCCCGCTCTGTCGCTTCGACAAGGACAGGTGCGCCAAGGGTCTCGACGCGCTGCGATCCTATCGCCGGGTCTGGGACGAGAAGCTGAAGGCTTATCGCGACACGCCGCTGCATGACTGGGCAAGCGATCCTGCCGACGCGTTCCGCACCTTCGCGATCGGCAAGCCGGGCGATGGAGATAGCTGGAGCGCCCCGATCCGGCAGCATCTGAGAGTGGTCTGACGGGGAATTTCAGGAGAAGTACCATGGTAGCAAAGAAAGGCCCGCCCTCGGCCCTCGAAGGGGGCGCGGGTTCGCCCGGCAAGACCGCACTCAGCGGCGATGCCGGCACCGACGAGAAGGGCGCGATCAACTACAGCGTCCAGGCGCACAGTGACGAGAAGGGCCTCAAGGTTCATTACGTCAGTGCCAAGAGCGGCGACGAGGCGGCCAACAAGGTGCTCGCCGAGTACGGGTACAAGGGCGTTTCGATCCGCGGCGTGACCCCGGCGAGCGACCCCGACCCGAACAGCCTGGGCGGCGAGCGTGAAGCGGCGATCATGAACCAGAACGCCGAGAACGCCGGCCACATCATCAACACGCTCGGCACCGAAGCGAACGCCGAAGCCACGCGCAAGCTGGCCGAAGCCGACGTCAAGGAGCTCGGCGAGTGACCAAGGGCAAGGAAGGCATCCTTACCCACGATGCGGTCAGCCCCACGGCTGCAACGGTCGGCAATCGTCTGTTCGAGGATTCCGGCCCGATGAAGTACCGCGTGATGGTCGCCACCGGCATGGGGTTCATCCCCTTCGACGTGGTCGCCAAGACCGGGGACGACGCAGCCGCAGCGGCGCTTGCGAAGTACCCGGGCACCAAGGTCGCCAGCGTCAACCCCGCACCGGCCGGCGAAACTGCCGAAGCGGTCGAGGCTGAGGCGGCCTGAAATGGAAGCGGCGGCTCCCTATGCGGTTGACGAGCAGATGCGCGTCGAAGCGTTGAGGGCCGCCGCGTCTATTGTGGCGCGCACCCGCACGGCCAATTCAGAGGAAGCAAAGGCGGCGACGCTGCACATCGCGGACTCGTTCGTCGAGTGGCTGCTGAAATGACGCCGGCCGAGTTCCTCAGCCAGGTCAAGGCGCGGCGCGATGCGTGTGTACGCTTCAAGGACGGCAAGCCCTCGGCCGACCGGCGCGAGGCGCTGCAGTTCTACCGCGGCGACAACCTCGCGCTTTACGGCGACAGCGGCGACGGGCTTTCCACGGTCGTCAGCCGCGACACGATGGAGGCGATCGAGAGCATGATGCCGCCCCTGCTGCGCCCGTTTGTGGCCGGTGAGGAGGTGGTTTCGTTCGATCCGATCGGCCCCGAGGACGAACAGGGTGCCAAGCAGTCGACCGAGTACGTCAACCACTGTTTCAGGCGGCACAACAACGTGCTGCACGTCGCGCAGGACGCTTTGAAGGACGGACTGCTGTTCCGCCTCGGCGTCGCCAAGACCGTGCTCGAGGAAGTCGAGGAAGGGTCGCCCGAGACGTTCCAGGGCTTGACCGCGGAGCAGCTAGCAGCGGCCGACCAGACCCGCATCGCGGGCGACATCGTGCAGGACCCGGTGACCCTGCTCTACACGGTCACGTTGGCCCCGAAGAAGGTCAAGCGATACCGGGTCTACATCATCGCGCCGGACGAGTTTCTGTACGAGGAACGGCTCGCGTCGATGAAGACGGGCAGTTTCTTCGGCCACCGCAAGCAAGAACGCGTCGGCGACCTGATCGCGGCCGGCATCGACGAGGTGAAGGCCAAGGCGCTGCAGCCCGGTCTCCCCGACGACGGCGAGGAACGCGACGAGCGGTTCCGCGAGGAAGACAGCGAAGAGCTGGAGTGGAAGTCTGACGACCTCGCGCGCCTTGTGTGGGTAGATGAGTGCTACATCCTGTGCGATTACGACGGCAACGGGCTGCTCGGATGGCGCAAGGTACTGCTCGGCGGCTCGACAAGCACCGAGTTGTCCAACGAGCCGGTCGATGACCACCCCTATTCGGCGTGGACCCCGATTCCGGTGCCGCACAAGCTCACCGGCATGTCGATCGCCGATCTGACGCGCGACATCCAGATGCAGAAAACCGCTCTCCAGCGGGAAATGCTCAACAACCTGTACCTCGTGAACCGTCCGCAGCGCGAAGTGCTCGACGGACAGGTGAACATCGACGATCTTCTGAGCCCCGCGGTCAACGGCATCGTGCGGGTCAAGCAGTTGAACGCGATCCGGCAGCTCAACACGCCATTTGTGGCCGGCGAATCCTTCCCGATGATCGAATATCAGGACGGGGTCCGAGAGCAGCGCACAGGGGTCACGCGCTACAACCAGGGGATGGACGCCAATTCGCTGAACAAGACGGCGACTGGCATGTCGATCATCTCGAACAACTCTCAGCAGCGGCAGGAACTCGTCGCGCGCCAGTTCGGGGAGTTCCTGAAGGACATTTTCGAGAAGCTGCTCGGGCTCGTGATGCTCCACGCCGAGCCAGAGGACGTCGAGCGCCTGTGCGGCTCGTTCGTGCCGTGGCCGACCGACTACGACATGACCGTGACCGTGGGTCTCGGCACCAACAACAAGGACCAGCTGGTCGCGCACATCATGCAGCTGCTCGAGCTAGATAAGGGCATCGTGCAGCTTCAGGGCGGCCTCGACGGCCCGCTGCTCACCGCGGAGAACGTGCACGAGAAGCTGAAGAAGCTGACCGAGGCGATGGGGCTCAAGGGCAACGATCGGTACTACACCGACCCGAGCCAGCAACAGGCACTCCCAGCACCGCAAGAAGAGACGCAGGACCCGCTCGCTGAGCCGAAGATCAAGGCCGCGACCGAGATCCGCAAGGCCGAGATCGAGCAGGAAACCGATCTCGCCGTTGAGCAGATGCGCCAGCAGCCGGTCGTCGTGCCGATCAATGTCGGGGCAGGTTTCTGATGGGCCGCGGTCCTGGGCTGGGACTTGGCATGGCGCTGAACCCGGCGGCCGTGCGGAAGTTTCGGGGTGGTTCGCCAACGCCTACCCCGACGCCGTCGCTTCCGGTGCCTGGCGCTATATCGGTATATACTGCCGTTGGCGACAGTCAGGTACAGAATACTGCCGGTGCTGAGCAGCAATGGGGTACTGCTAACGCCGGTACTATCACGTTCTATAATAAGGGCGTAGGCGGTAACGGTATTCAGAGCATGATTAACCGCATGGCGGACATCATGTCTACTAACCCCGATCTAGTAACGCTCCGGTCGGGCGCAAACGATCTTATGCAGTTCGCTACGGCGGCTGCGTACTACGCTAAGCAGAAAGAGCTGATTGACTTAGTATGGACATACCGCCCTAACTGTTGCGTAGTGTTGGAAAGTACGTTCTACTTAGATGAAGCAGCACCAGACAACTCGCCGCCGTCTAAGAATGGATTTAACGCCCGGTGTGACGAGCTTAGAGCACTGCAACGTAGCCGTGCGGGCATTGACTTCCACGCGTACGTGCCGTGCGGGGAGGACCCCAACTATTCCATAGCCCGCATGGTTGATGATGGGCCGATCAGTACCGACGGTCTGCACTTGAACCAGTCGGGAGCTAACAACTCATCCGGTCTTACGCTAGCCGCGGTACTTAACCCTATTCGCGACGGCGCGACGGCTACTGCGCCGAGTGCGTATACCTATACCGATCAGACGAACTGCGTGCCGGGCAGCACTCAGGACGCCAGCGCCATTATAACCGGCATGAAGTGGGGGCATTCGGTAAGCGGCGTGCTGTCGGGTGACGGTACCTGGGCGCAGAACAATAGTGCGTACGGGACTGGCAACTTTACGTTCATGAACGGGGATCGTAGTTTCCCGCGCCTGACTGCCAGCATGACCGCGCTTGGCGTCAGAAATGCGACTACCGACATCGGCGGCACCAGCGATACGTTCTCTGCTACGACCGCTCCGGCAGCGTCACTGGACTTCAACGCCACCGCCGCCGAACAGTTCTTCGCTGGCGGGTTCAGCAGCGGCAATACGCGCACTTTTTCCGGCGTGGCTCATCCGGGAGGCGTGCCGTACCTGGGGGCCTCGACCAACGGCGGGCGTACGTTCACCAGCATTTCGATTACCGGGTACGGCACGCTGAGCGTGATTCCGTCGGCGGCAAACGGCGATCAATTCTTCATAGGCACCGGTGGCGCGCTCGCAGCGGGCAACTACGATATTGTCGTGACGTTGAGCGATACTATCGGCGACCTCTACGTGTGGCCCGGCGGCATTACCGATCTGACTTCGACCACTCCGGTCGGCGTGTCCAAGCTATCCGATGTCTTCCGCTTCGACGGGGTGCAGAACGCCGGCAGTGTCATCACACTCGGTAGTGGTGGCGTCATCGTCGCGCTCGGTAAGCGCTCCAACGGCGCTACGATCAGCGCGTACGGCCCCGGCAGCGGCAGCTTGGTCAAGGACTACGGCACTAACAAGCGCTTTTGGTGGAAGTCCCCCGCTAGCGGCACACCCAACTTCACTACTGCCGGTTCGTCCGGTGGTGCGGGAAATACCATGATAACAGCTTGCGGATTCGGCTGATGAAAAACGCATTCGAAGCCGCGCTCGCGGCATTCCAGCGCGGCGTGGAGCGGTTCCCGCTCGAATGGCACGCGGTCGTCATGTGCGAGGACGAGGCGCAGCTACGCCTGGCGTTCGCCGAAGCGCAGCGGATCCTCGACGGTGAGGTTGCTTTCTCGGAAACCCAGCTCATGCTGAACGAGGCCGGCGTGCTCAACTTCATCGCGAAAGGGAATGCCGAGAGCCTGCTGGACACGCTTCGGGTGCCGCACATCATGGTGCTCACCCCGATCGACGAGGACCTGCGGGAAAGACTCACAACGGCGCACCGCAGCCCGACGATTGAACCGTCCGTACACCGCTGGGACGAGGTGACGCTGTGAGAACCCGCCTGTTCGCCCTATCGCTGCTCGCCGCCACGGCGCTGGCAATGCCCGCCAGTGTCGCCGTTGCGCAGCAGGACACCGCCCAGTGCGCCACCGTGACGGTGAGTCGCGCGACCGAGGCGGACATTCCGGCGTTGCTCGCCGATGCTGCTTGCTACGCACGGGCGATGGTCTCGGCCGCGAACAGCCAGAAGCTGAGGCTCGATAAGGCGGCCGAGTTGACCAGGCCGAAACCTGCCCCCATGCCTTCGCCCAGTCCTTCACCATCGCCGAGCCCGACGCCCGCTCCGACGCCAACGCACGACCACACGCCCCCGCCGGTGGCAGGCTGGGTGCCGTCGCCGTCGATCGAGGGCGCTCCGGGCCTCGTGGCGTCGTTCCCCGTCTCGCAGGGCCTCAAGCCCTCGTGGGGCACGGGAGCGATCCCGAAGCTCTATGGCGGCGGCGAAGGCGCCTTCCGCTTCACCTGCGGCGCGGAGGGGCAACTGCGCTACGACGACCCGCTGGTGCTGTGGAACCAGTTCGGCAAGGCGCACCTGCACCTTTTCTGGGGCCCGACGACGGTCGACGCGGCAACTACGATGGCGACGCTGGGGGCGATGGTCGGCAATTCGACCTGCAATTACGGCCAGTACACGCTGAACCGGTCGAGCTACTGGGCGCCGGCGCTGCTGGACGATGCGGGCATGGTGCGCAACGCCGACTGGATCGCGGTCTATTACAAGCGGCCGATGGCAAGCAGCCCGCGCTGCACGCAGGGCTCGGCCACGTTCCAGGGCGCCTGCGTCGGCCTGCCTAACCAGATCCGCTACGTCTTTGGCTGGGACCAGTTCAAGCCGGACGCGCCGGTGCAGGGGGCGAGCTGGTATTGCACCGGGACCGGCAGCACGCACTACAAGGACCTCGACGCGGTGTTCGGCGCCGGTTGCAAGGCCGGCGACACGCTGGTCGCGGACATGGCCGCACCGAATTGCTGGGACGGCAAGTTCCTCGACGCGCCGGACCACCGATCGCACACCGCGTACGCAAGCTACGGGCAGACCGGGACGCTACGCTGCCCCGCGACGCACCCGTACGTGATCCCGCAGAACGAGAGCAAGATCGCCTGGACCGTGACCGCCGACATGTACGACGCGGCGACCAAGCGCTCGCGGCTGCGGCTCGCCAGCGATGCGATGAAGGCCGGCGCCAAGCCCGGCGAGACCCTGCATTCCGACTACATGGAGCAGTGGGTGGCCGAGGCGAAGCAGATGTGGCTCGACGGCTGCATCGACAAGGGGCTGGACTGCAGCGGCGGTGACCTGGGCAACGGGCTGCAGCTCATCGGCGCGTCTCAGCCGTCGTACGGTTGGACCGCACCAACTGCTCGCCGCTCCGCGCCCCAAAGGCCGGCCGCATGAGCGACGCAGAAGCCCGCGCAGCCCACGCGCAGCAGCTTATCAACGACCCGATGCTCAAGGCTGCGTTCGCCGATGTGCGCACGGCCGCGATCGACATCTGGGCGCAATCGAAGGCCGGCGCCACGCAGGAGCGCGAGGTCGCCTGGCTCACGGTCAAGGTGCTCGATCGCATCGAGGCCGAACTCGAAAGCATCATCACGAACGGGAAGATCGCCGCGCGCCGCGTGCAGAACCCGGTGAATTGACCATGCCTCGCTACGTTTCGCGCCGGACCGCGTTCGACGACGAATACTACCCTTCCCCGCCGCTGTTCACGAGCATCGATGTCTATGAAAACGGCCCGACCGATACAGGCCTGCTCGACGCTCAAGGCAATCCGATTTTTCGCGTGAAGGACCCGATCGGGTTCCGCGATTAGTACCCGCGCTTAGGCGCATAACCAAGGAATCCACCACATGACCGATACGGCGACCCCGGAAACGGGACCCGTTGACGCGCCCGCGTCCATCGAAAGCATCGTTGCTGAGTTGGAAGCGGGAGGTGAAGAAGCCCCTGCGGATGTTCTGGAGGACATCACGCAGGAACTGGTCAATGAGGCCGAAGGCGACGGCGGCGACCCCTCGGAAGAGGAACCCGCGGCCGAGGACGATGCGACCGAACCCGCCGAGGACCCCGAAGAGGCCACGGAACGCAACCCGGAAGAGCAGACCTACACCGTCAAGGTGAACGGCGAGGAGCGGTCTGTGCCGCTCTCCGAACTGCTCAACGGCTACAGCCGGAACGAGGACTACAAGGCCAAGACCGCGGCGGTGGCCGAGGAAAAGCGCCAGATCGAGCAGCAACGCTCGACGATGGAAGGCACCCTCAAGGCCCAATTCGCGAACCAACTCGAGGAAGCAACCAACCTCTTCGCCCAGTTCGATCCTGTCCTTGTCGAGGCGCAGAAGATCGATTGGGCAAGGCTGAAGGCTGCTGATCCGGCTGCTTACCTGCAGGCCCAGGATGCCGTGCAATCACGGCTGAATGCCATCCAGCAGATGCAGCAGCACGCCGCCACCGCGCGGCAGCAATCGGAACAGCAGGCGCAGGCCCGGGAGCAGCAAGAGCGCGCACAGCGCTTCGACACTGCCGCCGAGAAGATCGTCGAAGTGATGCCGGAACTGGCTGACGAGGCCAAGTTCACGGAATTTGCCCAGACGAACATCGGGTTCCTGAAAGAGGTCGGGTTCGACGCTGCCGAGATCGCCGATGCGCTGGACGATCGTGTCCTGAGGCTGGCGGACGACGCGCGTCGCTGGCGCGCCCACGTGGCCGCCCAGGCCTCGCTTCCCGAGAAAAAGGTCGTCCAGAAATCGGCGGTCAGGCCGCTGACTACGGACGGCTCTGGCTCGCGCGCACCGAACCACCGGTTCCCTGCGAACGCGTCTCGCGAGCGCAAGGCGGACTGGATCGCCAATCAAATTGCCCAAGAAGGGGTCTGACCCATGGCTGTTCCTACCAACACCTTCCTCACGTTCTCGGCGATCGGGAACCGCGAGGATCTGCTCGACAAGATCACCAACATCTCGCCAACCGACGTCCCGTTCACCACCATGGCGGACACCGCCACGACGAACGGCACGCTCCACGAATGGCAGACCGACTCGCTCGCAACCGCCGCTGCCAACGCGCAGCTGCAGGGCGACGACGTCACGTTTGCCGCCGCCTCGCCGACCGTCCGCGTCGGCAACCGCACGCAGATTTCCCGCAAGGAAGTCATCGTGTCGGGAAGCCAGGAAGCCGTCACCAAGGCCGGTCGCAACAGCGAGAAGGTCTACCAGATGAGCAAGCGGCGCGACGAGCTCAAGCGCGACAAGGAGTTCGTTCTACTGTCGAACCAGGCTCCGGTCACCGGCAACTCGTCGACTGCGCCGCAGCTTCGCCCGCTCTGCGGGTGGATCACGACCAACGTCGATCGCGGTTCGGGTGGCGCCAACGGCACTTCGTCCGCGGCGGCGACTGACGGCACGCAGCGCGCGCTCACGCTGGCGATGGTCACCACCGCGCAGCAGAACGCGTGGACGCAGGGCGGCAAGCCCAGCTTCCTGTTCACCGGCCCGAAGCAGCGCGGTAACCTCACCACCCTCATGGGCGGCGCGGCGACCAAGTACTACGCGGTCGAGGACAAGAAGATGACGGCCACGATCCAGGCGTTCGAAGGCGACTTCGGCCTGGTGAAGATCGTGACGGATCGTTTCGTGCGAGGCGGCCAAACCGGCGCCGACCGCGAGATTTTCCTGCTCGATCCGGACCTGTGGGCGGTCGCCTACCTCAAGGGCCGCAAGATGGTCTCCGAGGACCTCGCCAAGACCGGCGACAACGAGAAGGGCTTCGTGCTCACCGAGTACACGCTCGAATCTCGTCAGGAAGCCGGCAACGCGATCGTCGCCGACCTCACCTGAGACTGACGGAGGGCGGGGAGCAATTCCCGCCCTCTATTCAGGAGTTTACAAATGGCCCGATTGATCGGCGAGCACTATGACGCCAACGGCATCAGGGAGTCCTGGTGGGACAATGGCGACGGCAACGTCACCGTCCAGCGCTCGCAGGACGCCCAAGCCGCTGTCGACATGGTCGCGGCGGTGAATGCAGAAGGTGCACCTACGATCGACGGCCTTGGCCGGCCGGTGCTCGAAGTCCCCGTCGTGGAAGCGATGGCGTGGGCCGAGCATCGCGGCATCCCGTGGGAAAAGCTGCTCTACTCGAACGAGTTTGACGCCGAGTTCAAGCGGTTCGCGCAGGACTATAGCAAGCTGGTCTACCGCTCCGCCAAGACGGTGCACACGGTCCAGTAATGGCGTACGCCGACCTCCTTGCTGACGTCGAGGACACGCTCGATCGCGACGACGTTGCCACGCGCTTCCCGCGCTGGCTGAAGCTCGTCGAAGCGCGCCTCAATCGCCTGCTCGACGATCCCGATATGGAGGTCACGGCACCCCTCACAGGAGACGGTGCAGACCTGCCGGCCGACTTCGGTTCGATGATCTCGATCGGCACCGCAGACGGCTACCCGCTCACGCCGATGTCGAACGTGGAGTATGCGGCAATCCTGCCGAGTTCGGGCGTGTCGCGCTACTACACGATCCGCGAGGGCAAGATCTATTACGTGCCCGGCGCGGCCAATCCGACGCTGGTCTACCGCCGCAGCATCCCGCCGCTCACCGAGGCCGACAACACCAACTGGCTGCTTGCTCGCGCGCCCGACCTCTACCTGTACGGCGTCCTGCTGCAGTCCGAGGCGTGGGAAGTGAACAGTGAGGCCGCCGCAGGGTGGAAGGCGCTGTGGGACGAGGCAATCGCCGAGCTTCAAGTCGACGCGGTGCGCCGCAAGTGGGGAGCGGGGCCGATCGCGCCTCGCATTCGCCGCACGTGAAGCTGATTTTTGGCGACTTCCTGCCTGACCTCCCCGAGCACGGCTCGCCCGGCGTTCAGGAGGCCGTGAACCTCTATCCGGGTGCGGCAGGGTATCGTCCCGTAGGCCAGTTCTACGCGCACACCGACGCTCTCCCCGATCCGTGCAAGGGATCGGCCGCATTCATCGCTCCGAGCGGCCGCGTGGTACTCATCGCAGGCACTGCGACCGCGCTTTACCTGCAGGACGGAACCACCTGGACCGAGATCGGCACGGGCTACACGATGCCTGCCGGCGGACGCTGGCGGTTCGTCCAGTTCGGCGAAATCGCGATCGTATCGAACCACAACGACCCGCCGATCAAGGTCAACCTTGAGACCGATGCCGTGGCGGCGCTCGGCGGAAGCCCGCCAGACATGCAGGCCATGTCAGTGGTCGGCAACTTCGTCGTCGGCACGCAGATCGGCGGCGTCGTAAACCGCGTTGCCTGGTCCGGCGAGAACAACGCCGAGTGGTGGACGTTCGCCGACCGCAAGAGCGACTTTCAAGACTTCCCGGATGGAGGGGAGGTCACAGGCATCATCGGCGGTGACGTCGGGCTCATCCTCCAGCGCACCGCTGTACGACGCATGGCTTATGTCGGCGGCAACATCCTGTTCCGGTTCGACAAGATAAGCAGCAACGTCGGCTGCGCATCGGTTCATACCGTTGCCCAACATGGTGAGCTCGCCTTCTGGTACTCGGACCACGGGTTCAAGATGTGGGACGGCGCTCAAATCAAGTCGATCGGTTTCCAGAAGGTCGATGAGGCGTTCGCCGGGCTGTACGAAATCGTCAATCTCGACTTGGTTTCGACGGCGATCGACGGCCAGCGCAGCACTGTCGCATGGTCCACCGGCTACCGGATGTGGCTCTATAACTGGCTGCTCGAAAAGTGGACGATCATCGACGACGCGGCCGAGATCATCACTCAGCGCGCCACTCGCGCACCGTCGCTCGAGGAGCAGGACCCGGCGGTCGGCTCACCTGACGATGATGTCGATGGGGCTGATCTGGACAGCTTCGATGCCGCCCGCTTCCGTGCCGGCGACCCGGTGTTCTACGTTTTCCATGACGGAGTGCTCGGCAGCTTCAACGGCGTCAACATGGAGGCGCGCGTCGTCGGCCGCTGGATCGAACGCCTTGAGGGGCAGGATGCGCGCTTGAGCCGCGTCCGTCCGATCACCGACGCCTCGGCGGGGATCACGGTTCGACTCGACGCCAAGCAGCGCCTCGGAGACGCGCCGCGGCGGCGGGATTTCACCTCGCTGCGTGCCAGCGGCGAAATCCCGGTGCGCAATCGTGGTCGCTATCTCAGGTCGCGGCTCACGATCGCGGCGGGCGAGGAATGGTCCTACCTTCAAGGCCTCGATGACACGGCGAGCGCGGGCGGTCGGCGATGAGCGAGCTGTTTCCGTACATTTGCACCAAGTCGACCGTCGATCCGTACATCCCGCCGCTGAACTACGACATCCGCACCCTGTCGCGCGACGTGTCGGATGCCTTCGTTGCTCTCTCGGGTGGCTATTACCAGGTTGGGCAGGTCAAGTTCTTCCCGCTTCAGCGCAGCGTCGCAGGCCATCTGCTGTGCGACGGCAAGGAAGTCTCGAAAGCCTCATTCCCGCAGCTTTACAGCTTCCTCGGCGACACGCAGGGGCTTCCGTCCGATCCCGCCAACTTCATCCTTCCTGACTTCATCGGAGCAGCCTCGTTCGTGCCGGCGGCGGCGTCACAGCCCGAAACCGTCACCGATGGCACCACTACCGCTCCGCCTCCCACTGACCCCTCGATCCCAGGGTGGGACCTCGAAACCTACAACCAGTGGGACAATGGCGGGAGGCCGATATGGTTCATGCCGCCCCCGTAGCTTTCGGACATGTCCCGCCAGATTCGATGCCGGGCATGTGGGCCGAGATCATGACCCTGCTCGACGACGCGGTTCAGGCCGGCGGTTATAGGTGGGGCGAGGTCAGTGACGACCTGAGGACAGCGCGGGCGCAACTATGGGTTACTACGAGCCCGGAGCCGGTCGCGGCGATGGTCACGCGGATCGACGGCGACACGCTGGAGGTCTGGCTTGCCGGTGGAGCCGTACTCTCGACGTCCGTGCCGTTTCTCGAGACGGCGATTGAAGCATCCAAGCAGGCGGGCACTACGAACGGCCGGATTATCGGCCGCAAAGGATGGGGCCGCGTCTTGAAGCCATTTGGCTGGCGCCGTGAGGGCGATGAACTCGTGAAGGAATGGGCGAATGGGTAAGAAAAAGACCGTCCAGAAGAACGAGCCGTGGGCTCCGGCGCAGCCGTACATCCTCAAGAACCTGCAGCAGCAGGATGCCGTGTTCAGCTCGTCGCAGCCCGCGCTTGAGGGTTTCGCGAAAGACCAGCGCGATACGTATGGCCGTGTCGCGCCAGGCGCCGAGGCCGGCATCATGGGCGCGCAGGAGCTTGTGAACCGGAACCTTTCGGGCGCCAACCTGAGCGGCAACCCTTATCTCGACGCGATCCTCGACAAGACCCGCTCCAATGTGGCGGGATCGGTCAACGATCAGTTCGGGCCGGCGGGTCGCTTCGGGTCGGGTATGCACGCCGCGATCCTCGCCCGCGAGCTTGCGGATGCCGAGACGCGCGCGCGCTACCAGGACTACGGGGTCGAGCGCGGTTACCAGCAAGACGCGATCGGCCAGGCGCAGAACCTCATGGGCGGCGCGCAAGGGCTGCTCAACAACGCGGCCGAGTTGCCGTGGATCGGCGTGCAGGCCGCCAACGGCGCGGTGAGGCAGGCGTCGGGTGGCTACGGCACCAGCACCACGACGCAGAAGGGTGGCCTTCTGGAATCGCTGCTCAATGCGGGAGCGACTGCTGCGGGTGCCTATGCCGCCTCGGATCGCCGCCTCAAGATGGACATCGAGAAGGTCGGCGAGGATACGGACGGCCTCGGCCGCTATCGCTATCGCTACGTCACCGACGATGCCGATGCCCCCCTACGCGAAGGCGTGATGGCCGATGAGGTCGCCCGGCTGCGTCCGTGGGCGCTTGGCCCGACGCGCAACGGCTTCTCCACTGTCGATTACGGAGCGCTCTGATGGGCCTGCGTCTCGGACAAACCTTGCAGGACATGGTGCTCGGCGAACAGCCGCGCGGCCCGGTGTTCACGCCGCCGTACAGCACCCCTCCTATCGCCCCGACGCCCACTCCGGTGGCCGCGCCGACACAGCGCAGCCGCGGCCAGATGATTGCAGGCATTCTCTCGGACGCGGTGAAGGGCTTCCTGGGCCAGCCCGGCACGTTCGGCGCGACGCTCGCGGTCGAACGCCAGCGGCAGCAGGACATGGAGGCGGCGGAAGCGCAGTGGTCGCGCAGGCGGCAGGCGGAGAACCAGGACTGGATTGCCCGCCAGCAGTACGAGCGCGCCAATCCCGCAACGCCAGCGATCCTTCGCGACGTACAGGCGTGGCAAGGCATGACGCCAGATCAGAAGGCGGCGTACGAGGCCATGAAGCGTGCGCAGGAGGGCGATCCGGTCGTCAATGTGACGTTGCCCAACGGTCAGTTCTACAGCGGGCCGCGCTCCGGACTGACTGGGGTGCTTTCCGGCGGCCAAGCGCCCGCGCGCCCGGTCGGCAATCTCACACCGATCGATGGAGGTCCCGGCGGTTCTCCGTCCGGGGCCCGGTTTCCCGCGCGTTAGTGCGAGCGACCTCGACCACATCACCATGATGGCCGAGAGCGGTGGCAACCCGAACGCCGTCAGCCCGATGGGTGCACGTGGCCGGATGCAGGTCATGCCAGGGACGGCCCGCGACCCCGGTTTCGGCATCCGGCCATCAAACGGTACCGCCGCCGACGATGAGCGCGTTGGCCGCGAGTACCGCGCGCGCATGCAGGATCGCTACGGCGGTGACGCAGCCAAGATGTGGGCGGCCTACAACTGGGGGCCGGGCAACCTCGACAATGCAATCGCACGGCACGGCGAAAACTGGCTGCAGCACGCTCCGGCCGAGACACGCAACTACGTAGAGCGCAACTTGCGCCAATTGAGGGGCCGCTGATGGGTCAGGCACGCGACGACGCTGGCAACATCTGGGAGACCGATGCGCAGGGTAACGCCGTGCGTCTCCTGCAGGCCGCTGGCGGTCAGCAGGGGCAGGTGTTCACCTTGCCGACTTCGCCCGAGAAGCAGGCGCAGCTCGACCGCGAACTGGCGCGCGATGCGGCCACGGAAGCCGATCGAGCGGCTGACAACGCGCGCGCCGATCGCGAGCTTTCTCTGCGCGAGGAAGCTGCAGCGAAAGACCGCACCGGCACCGCCAATCAGCGAGCAGAGTGGCGGGCGAATCTCAGCAACATCGGCTTGCTCGAGACGACGCTCGCCGACTTGCGCCAACAGTACGAGACCCACTTCCGGGGCAAAGGACTGCAGTCCGTCGCCGAGGAGTTCGCTCCCGCCCGCTTCGCGCCCCAATATGGCGTGTTCGATACCACTGCGCAGTCGATGCTCGCGGACATGGCGAAGGCGAAGGGGCTCACAGCCCAGCAGTTCAACACACCCGCCGAGCAGCGCATGTTCTTCGAGCCGTTGATTCCGAAGCGCGGTGATCCCGACGAGGTGATCGAGAGCAAGCTCGCCAACCTCGAACGCATGATCGCGACGGGCCGCGCGTCGACTGAACGCAACCTCGGCATTGCCCAGCAGCGCGCCGACAACGAAGTCCCCGGACAGGCGAATGGCGCGGCCACGAAGCCTCCCCCCGGTGTGGGCGGCGATCCCGGCGACCTTCCTCCCGCGAATGCTCCCGGAGGCAACCAGCCCACGCCTCCGCCGAGCGACAACGTGTGGGACGCGAACCACGATCTCGGCGGCCGGGGCACTGATACCGGCATGTTCGGCTTCGGCGAAGGCACGCGCGAGGTCGATCACCCCGAGATCCGCAGCATGGTGGCGAGCCTCATCAACTCGGGCGCTGGCTTCGCGACGGTGAACGCGGCGCTCAAGGAGGCCAAATGGGCAAAGCCGGTATCGCTACAGGAGTGGAACGCGATCCAGCAGTGGCGCGCCGCGAACCCGGGCAAGCCCTACCCCGCGTCCAGCGTCAACGCGACCGAGACCGTTCCGCTGTCCCTGCGTGAGCGGGTATCTGGGTCGGACGTGGGCGCTGGTGCTGCGCACATGTCGAACGCCCTGACCGCCGGCATCCCGGCCTATCTGGCGGGCGAAGAAGGTGAACGGGCACTCGATGCGATGGCCGCGGCACACCCGGACTCCGCGCTGACCGGCACCGTCATCGGCGGCGTAGGGGGAGCGATGGGCGCGGAGGCTGCGCTGGCAGCCCGCGCGCCGCTCGCCCTGGTCAGGTATGCGCCGCGGATCGCCGATGCGCTGTATGGAGCGACGTCGGGGTTCACGGGCGCCGAGGATGGTCAGCGCCTCGGGGGCGCCCTGACCGGCGCCGTTCTCGCGCCGATCGCGGGTAAGACGGGCGAACTCGCAATGCGCGGCGTGGGGGCTGCCGCACGGGGCGTAACTGACCCCGCCGTCAACTACCTCCGCGATGCGCGCGTCCCCCTGACCGTGGGGCAGACCCTCGGCGGTGCGGCGAAGAAGATCGAGGACGCACTAACCAGCATCCCCGGCGTCGGGAACATGGTCGAAGCCCGGCGCACCGCGGGACTTGAGGGCTTTAACCGGGCTGCGTTCGATGTTGGCGCCGAGACGACCGGCGGGCAGGTTCAGGACATCGGCACGGCGGGCCTTCGTCAACTTGAGCAGTTGAAAACCGATGCCTATAGCCGCGCCCTCGATCCGGTGATGATCGATGCGAACACGCCGCAGTTCCTTGCCGACCTGGCGGCCGCGAAGCGTTCCGCGCAACTGATTCCGAACGTCAACGGTGCGCAGGATGCCGCTCTTGCCGGTCTCCGCTCGCGCATCGACGGGGCCGTCAATCCGGCGACCGATACGATCAGTGGGCGTGACTTCCAGGAAGCGTACCGCGGCCTTGCTCGTACCGGGCGCGAGCGCGCTGCCGGCGACTATGGCCATGAGATCGGCCAGGCCATGCGACAGGGGCAAGACGCGCTGGTCGGGGCGCTGGAGGAACAGAACCCCGGCGCTTACGCCGCCTTCACGGACGCCAACGCCGCGAACCGTCGTCTCAACATCCTCGCCGATGCCGTGGGCCGTGCGAGGAATGCCGACAACGATATCTTCACGCCAGCACAACTCGAGGCTGCGGACTTCGCCAGCGCTAACAAGCTGACCGGCAAGGTTGCCGCTGCGAGCGGAGACCGCCCGTTTGCCGAACTGGCGAGCGCTGGACAGGAGGTATTGCCGTCGCGCCTGCCGGATAGTGGGACGTGGACCCGTGCGCTCGTCGGCGCGGGCCTGACGGGTGCGTTCGGCGGTGTCGGCGCTGCTGCTGGCGGCGCTGAGGGTGCAGGAGCTGGAACCGGTCTTGGCCTGGCGGCCAACGCGGCCCTCATGCTCGGCGGCACGCGAGCTGGGCAGCGCCTGATGACGGAGCTACTGCTTAACCGGCCGGACGTTCTTCGGGCGGCCGGAGAGGGTCTCAAGCGACGTGCGCAACTTGGCGGTGGCTTCGGGGCCGGCGTCATTACGCCACTGCTTGTAGGCCCGTAGGACTAGCTTTTCGTCGGCGCGATCCCGCGCCCGTTGCTCCCAATCGGGCCACCAGCCCAACCGCGCGAACGCGGCTACCACGGCGCCTTTGAGCGCAACGATCAGAACAATCTCGCCGAGCGTCATCCTGGGGCCATCATAGGTCCCCGGACGACGCCACGCAACCGGAGACCACGATGGCTTTCGAGGACTACAGCACCAATCCGGGACTCAACACCATCATCGGCGATGACACGTTCATCGGGCCGAACATGCCGCGCGACAATGTGCGCCCGGCGCTGCAGCAGCTCGCGGCCGATGGGCGCGGCCTCTACGATACCGTAAACACCCTCGCGTCGAGCGGGATGAACACTGACCCGCTCCTGCGGGCCGATCTGGCATCGACCGCCAACGGCAAGGGGTCGGCGCTCGTCAGCTTTAAGCAGTCGGGCGTAGGCGCGATTTCGCGCACGGTCCTCGCAGAGCTTTTGTCGCGCCCGATCACGCCTGAGCAGTACGGCGCGGTCGGAGATGCGACTTACGACCACGGGACCGGAGAATACGACGGCACAGATGATACCGCCGCGGTAATGGCGGCGGTCGCCGCGGCCTTGTCCACCAAGCGCGACCTCTACTTCCCCAGTCTGTACCTCATTACCGATACGATCGAAATCGGACTGACTCTCGAAGACTTTCTAAGTCTCAATATCCGTGGCTGCGGGAATAACTCAGGTTTCGTTTGGGATGGCGGCAACAACAAGCCGATGATCCACGTCTTCGGCTATGGGGCTGGAGCGGCGGGCTGGTATTCGAAGTGCAGTTTCGAAAACTTCCGTCTCGTGGGCAACAGCTACACCGCCGGCATCCATACCGGCGCGTATTCGGGCGTCACTGGCATCCAGCTTGGAGACACGCCAGAGAACGGCTTCAGCGGGGTCATCAACCCGAACTTCGTCGGGCTTACTATCCAGCACGTCGCGAAGGGCATCCACGGGCTCTACGAGAGCGATCAAGTAACGATTTTCGGTTGCTACATTGAGCACTTCACCGAGTACGGGATCTACAACCAGCACGGCGGCAGCAACTGGTCGATCCTGTCGAACCACATTTCGGACGGTCATCCGGATTCGACGGCTATCCGCAGTAGCCTGGCCAGCACACGCGTTATCGCGAATACCATCCAGGGTGCTGAATTCGCGGTCGGCGTCCAGATCGACGGCGGCACGACCAACCAAGGTCAGTCGCCGTACATCGTGGGCAACTATATCGAATGCCAGCTAGATCACACTTACGCCATTGCCCTCTACGGCGTTTGGGGCGGGAAGATCGACGGTAATATTCTTAAGGGTTGCCGCGGTTCTACGCTGATCTTGATTGACGAACTGAGCGGGTATGAAAGCCGCAACATCGAGATCGGCACGAACATCCACACCGTCTCTGGCGGGAGCTTGAGCCGCTTTGCCTATTGCCATGCGACAGCAGTCGGGTGCTTTGTTTCGGGCCAGCTAGAAAGTCGCGCGACGGACGGAACGCCCGGTGTCTACACGACCGCAAAGCTTGAGGGACCGTTTGCGTCGGTTTTGGACGTGGGCACCTTGGACTTGTCTGGGGCGCTCAAGATCGACGGCGTACAGACGCTTAGCAACCGCAAGACCGGCTGGGCTGTAGCCACTGGTACGGCTACACGAACGACGTTCGCGACGGGCTCTGTTACCCTCCCCCAACTGGCGGAGCGCGTGAAGGCCCTTATCGACGATCTGCATGGCGCGGCGGGGCACGGGCTTATCGGCACGTGACCCTAAGCGGCCTCCGCCTGGCGGATAATGCGAGCTGGGCTGCCCACGACGGTGGCACCCGCGGGCACGTCGTGGAGGACGACTGCGCCCGCGCCTACAATTGCGCGCTCGCCGATAACGAGAGGCTTTCCGGGATGTCCCTGCCTGAAGATTGCTCCCGTGCCGATGTAGGCACCGTCCCCGATGTGGACGTTGCCGTTGCAGCAGACCTTGGGGGCAAAGGTCACGAAATCGCCGATCACGCAGTCGTGGGCCACGTAGCTGTAGATGTTGCAGTGGAAGTGCCGGCCGATGCGCGCCGAGTGCGTGACCATGCTGAAGTCGCAGAAGATCGCGCCTTCGCCGATCACCACGTCCTCACCAATGACAGCCGTTGGGGCGATGACCGCGCCGAACCGCTTGAAGCGCGGGGCAAACCTTCGACGGATGTCAGGGTCCGCAATCGCGATAACGACCTCATCGGCCGCCGTGATTTGATCGGGAGAGATCGCGCCTTCGGGCGGATTGTCTCCGGCGAGAATGGCCGATCTGCCGCGTGCTGCGGTCAGAACCTCGCGACCAAAGCCGCCGGCCCCAAACACCACTGTTCGCATATAGCGCACATACCACAGCGCGGACTCTCCGCCAAGGCGGAGTACTGATGATGCCCACTTGGGTCGCAATCCTCGGCGGGGTGGCCGCTCTGGTCGGCTCGGCCGGAATTGGCGGACTTCTCAAGGTCTGGCTCGACCACAAGCGGGGAAAGCGTCACCAGACCGACAGCGTCGCGCTGGCGCTGGTCGAGACGCTGACGGCCCGCGTCGACAAGCTCGAGAAGCAGCAGGCGATCGAGCGGGACCGCTGCGACGACGAGCTGCGGGTCGTGCGCCATCGCATCCAAGGGTGGAAGCAGCTCTTCTACTCTCTGCTGCACCTGTTCGACATGCCCGCGAAGCAGCGCGCCGACGCGCTCAACGGCGTTCGCAGTGAAATGGCCGCACTGGAGGCGGCTGAGAAGGCCGAGACCGGCGCGATGTTCGGTGGCCGTCATGTGGAGCCAGCGGAATGACCGACCCTCGCAAGCCGATCTTCGACGCGGTGCGCGCGGCTGCTCCCGATGGGCTGTTCAACGACGCGGGCAACGTGCATGCGCTCGACAACCTGCTCGATGCGTTTGGGGTGCCGCGTGCATCAGTCGGGGGCCGACGCATCGGAGCGAAAGGTATTGCCCTGATGCACCGTTGGGAGGGCTGCAGGCTTACGGCCTACCCTGACCCCGGCAGCAAGGACGGCAAGCCGTGGACGATCGGTTGGGGCTCGACAGGCCCCGGAATTGGCCCCGGCACCGTCTGGACGCAGGAGCAGGCCGACGCGCGATTTGAGCAGGATCTGGTCAAGTACGCCGACCAGGTTTCGAAGGCGATCGGTGACGCCCCGACGACGCAGGACCAGTTCGATGCGCTGGTCTCGTTCCACTACAACACCGGGGCGATCCGGACCTCGACGCTGGCGAAGAAGCACATTTCCGGGGACTATGCCGGTGCCGTCCGAGAGTTCGCCCGCTGGACCAAGAACGACGGCCGCGTGATGCAGGGCCTGGTCAAGCGCCGTGCCGATGAGGCGCGGTTGTACGGAGGTGAGACATGAGCAGCGGCGTGCCTCATCTGCGCGTCGTTGTATGGGTCTCGCTGATCGCGATTGCGGGCTACGCCGCGTTCAGCGTGTGGATCTTCGGTTGGACCGACGACGCAGCATTGCGCGGGGACGTGGCGGGCACGTGGAAGTCGTTCGCGGTCCTGGCGTTCGGTTTCTGGCTCGGCAGTTCGTCGGCAGGCAAAGCTAAAGATGCAGAGCCTATCAAGACCGAGGTCGTGAATCCGCCGAGCGAGCCAGTACCAACGCGCCCCGCCATCCCCGAGCCGACATTCGGAAGGGACCCGGAATGATCCTGCTCCTCGCCAAGCTGCTTATCGCGCGCAATCCGGCGATGACCCTGCCGTACGCGCGGCGCATCGTAACCGTTGGCCTCGCGATCGCGCTCGGCTTGCTGATCGCCGGCTTCGGCCTCTGGCTGCACTTCCACGACAAGGGCGTGATCGAGGCCGACAGGAGTGCGTCGAACGTCAAGGCGCTCTCCAAGGCCCGCAAAGCCGACGAACGCGCTGAGCGGGCCGGAAATCGACAAACCGAGGAGGTTGAAGATGCGAACGACCGTGCGCGGGAAGCTGCTGACGGCAGCGACGATCCTCTTGGCGATGGGCTGCGCAGCCTGCGAGCCGAAACGGATCGAGATCGTAAAGCCGCCGGCCGACCTGACTGAGTGCGCCGATGAGCCGGTTGCGCCTGATCTACCGGGCCGCGATCAGCAAGCCGAGCGCGATCGCTTGACGCTGGACTACGTGCTGGCGCTGCGTTCCGCCTGGGGCTCGTGCAAGTCCGACGTCGTGGCGCTGAGGGAGTGGGTCGCCGGCCTCTGATCCCGCCGCTGCTCCACCTCGTCCGCGGCATACTCGTAAGCCGCCCTTGCCTGCCCGCTTGAGGCTGTCCGCGCGAGGTGGCGCAGGTGGGCGACGATCTGGGCGCGCTCGGTCATTCGCGCTGGCTTAGCATTCTCGGCAGCTACACGCGAATCATTGACCCGCGTTCCCGGCATGTTCCATCTGCACACATGGGCAGCATCCGCCTCGAAACCCTCTCCGACTACCACAAGCACGGGTACGACCTATGCGTCCGCTGCCGGGCCTGCGGGCACGAGGTGATCCGCACCCCGCAATGGTTCTTCGACCGCGGCATCATCTGCGCCGTTGCCCGGCTTGAGCGGCGCCTTCGGTGCGATCGCTGCAAATCCCGAGCGGCGATGATCTCGTCTACCATGTTCGGGCCGTCTCAGGGCGTGCGCAGAGGGGCGAGGTGGCAGGATCGGGGGTAGATCACGTATAGACCGCTGGGTAGATGGGCGCTTTTCGGGCAGTCGAAAGCGTGACGTGTTGCATACGGTCGTTGCCCTCCTCGTCGCGCCAATTCAGCCCGATCCAGTAAATGCCGTCATCCATCTGCTCGAGATGAAACTTGACCGGCTGAGCGGTTACGATTTCGTCGATCGTGCCGTCGTCATTGAGGCGCACCTCGATCCCCGGCTCTAGATCATCATGGGGCTTCGTCGCCCAATCTGGCGGTACTCCCATCACCATCTCCTTCCTCCACCATGCCGCCACGGGGCGGGATTTGCTAGGGGACTAGGCTGCTAACAAAGCCGCCAATGTTCTCCACAGCCTCATACGAGCCGAAGCAGCAGGGGTCCGACAACCCATAGGGATTGAGCTCAACGAGCAGTGGCCCGTCGTAATCAGGCACCCCGAACGCGAGATCGAAAACGACAGTTTCGTAGTGCTCCGCCAGATGGTCTCGGTAAAACGCTTTGATGCGCTCGTACGCCGAAGCGCTCGCGTTCGCCCACTCCGCTGGCGCCGGGGTGCCGTAGTCGTAGCGCGAGGCGCCGATAACTTCACCGGCCTTCGCGAAGCACCGCACCTCCTGATCGATCCGAATAGGGCGCCACTCACGCAAAGCGATAAACAACGGCTCGCCTGCATAAAGATGGAGCGACGTGTCGTCAGCAACCCTCACTGAAGTTGAGAGCCACTCCATCGCCGTTTTACCCGAGCATGTTACCGGAGATATCGGGTAACTGGCGTCTTTTGGGGATCGGGAGTTGAGTCGGATCATGTAGCGATCCCATCCCATTTCAGCGTCAAGCTGGTCCGCGTAGCGCTGCATCAATTCGCACCACCCGGCGGCCTGGTACTCGAAAATCCCTTGGAACTCGGCCGCATCCACCGCGACCAACTTGGTCGGCATCGACAAGGCGCGGACTTCGGCAGGCCAACGCTCAATGTTGAAGGCGCCGCTCAGCGCAAACTTCGCCTTCGCGCCGGTGCGTAGCTCCTCTTCGGTCGGGAACCGAAATTCGGGGATAGTAAACTCGCTCATAGACAGCGCTCCAAGGTCGCCCTCGAACCTTTTCCGCTCATCAGCACACCCCCAAACAAGTCCATATGCAGAACACGCGAACGGGAGGGGACGGAAAGGCGTGGGGTCATGCCGAGAGCCTTTCGATCTCAGCCAGAATGTCGGGGTGCGGGCTGAACCATTCGCCCTCCAAGCGATGCTCTGCGAACATGGCGTGGTACTTGATCTCGAGAAGTGCTTGACCGGGCACACTGTGGAGCAGCCGGAGCCTGTAGGGATGGGCCGTCTGGAGCTGCCGAATGCGCGCCGAGACACTGCCGGAAACGCCGATTTTGATCGGTCCATCCTCGCCGCTCTGAATGAAGTACAGATCTGCCATGCCGGTCATGGGATCTGCGGCCAGCGGCTCGGGCTCAGGTTGCGACTCCGGGGATGGGAGTGAGCCGCCGTTCTCCCACAAGGTCCTAACGGTTGTCGGCGTTAGACCACTTCCGGCCCATGGAGGGCGAGGCCCCTTGACGGAGCAAGTTTGAAACCACCGCGCCAACTTGTACGGAGTGCTCGGGAACACATCGGGCTCTGTTAAACGGCCGTCAACCCCGACATGGTCGGCTATAATTAGGCGAAGACATTCGGGGACGCATTCAATTGTCCCGGTGTCCTCGCGGCACCAAACGGCTACCCAGCCCTCCCAATCGTCTTCGCCTGGAAACTCGGGAGTGGTCAGCCAATGGTCAGTGGATGCCCGTTCGTTCGCGCTTGAATCGCCTTCCGTTCCGCAGCCGGTGGGCGGACTATCGCCGTTTGTCACGCTAAACAACCCTTCACACGGGTGGGGTCGCAGGTTCAATCCCTGCCGCGCCCACCACTCCTTAGACGGCAGAAACCCTAGCATTT